>Ga0310696_10000455_pt1 | contig 65106 bp, 56 predicted proteins | sample AusTroGonzalo_MG_4_FD_203885 | JGI IMG/M metagenome (GOLD analysis project Ga0310696, IMG submission 203885) | Bovine rumen microbial communities from tropical cattle in Woodstock, Queensland, Australia - Gonzalo_02 (v2) (version 2) | ecosystem: Host-associated > Mammals > Digestive system >...
TGCGGCGCATTGGCATCGCGCACCGAACATGGGCTGCCGGACAGGATTACCCCTTTCACAGATGCGTCCAGGGCCGGAACCTTATTGAAAGGGTAAATTTCACAGTAAACGTTCAATTCGCGCAGGCGTCGCCCGATAAGCTGGGTAACCTGCGACCCAAAGTCCAGTATGAGGATCTTATCCATAGCCTAGAAATATTTCGCAAGTTACGAATTCTTTGGAAGAAAGCCACTAAAAAACTATCTTTGTCTTTTGGAGAAATCGAAAATCTTTAATTACCATATAGTTATGAAACGCCTTCTCTATGTACTGGCTGCGGCCATCCCGGTGCTCATGGGCTGCACCGGCAAAACCAAAACCCTGGAACTGGCCGACTTTAAAGTCACCTATCCTTCATCCTATGAGATTGAGGACACAGAAGACTGCTTCCCCGACGATGCCACCTTCTGTTTCAAAGGTGAGAACGGTCAGCTAAGCATGAACACCGTAGTGTACTATGCTGAATCTGAACTTGACTATCTTGGAGACGTTTACGAGGACGGTCTCACCGGCTTCATCCAGAACAAACTGGCCGAACTCCTCGGAACTTTCGAAAGCGGTGTGCTTTTCAAAGGTATCGTGGTAGAGGATATTTCGGAAATTAACTGGGACGATGACAAGCTTGGCGGCACACTGTATGCCTCAGGCGCCTGGGAGGATGATGACGAAGAGTGGCTGGCCGGCCTCATGATAAGCCTCAAAGGCCGTGGCGCCCTGGTTACCTGCGTGGCTATGGGCAATGAAGCAGAAGACGTGGCTGAACTGCTGGAAGTGACCGATGCCATCGAATTCGCCCCGCGCAGCGAAAGCTACCACCCCTCGGCCGACGTCATGATTCCGGAAGCACAGGAGTAGAGCCCACGGGCCAAACGCCGGGCTGGCAAAAAACCAAAAATTTTTCTAAGTTTTTAAAAATTTTTAACCAAATTTGTATCCCGTATTGATTCTGAATCATATGGGATATGAACACTAAATTCATATTTATCACTGGCGGCGTGGTGTCGTCCCTTGGTAAGGGAATTATAGCCGCATCTCTTGGTAAACTGCTGCAGGCCAGGGGCCTTAAGGTTACCATCCAAAAGTTCGACCCCTATATTAACATCGATCCCGGCACGCTCAATCCTTACGAGCATGGCGAATGTTACGTAACCGACGACGGGGCCGAGACCGACCTTGACCTTGGTCACTACGAGCGCTTCCTTGGAGTACCCACTTCGCAAGCCAATAACGTTACCACCGGCCGAATTTACTACACGGTAATAAGCAAGGAGCGCGAGGGCGCATACCTTGGCAAAACCGTGCAGATTGTGCCCCACATCACCGACGAAATCAAGCGCCGCATGCTCCTGCTTGGCCAAAGCGGAGAATACGACGTAATCATAACCGAAGTTGGCGGAACCGTGGGCGACATGGAGAGCCAGCCGTTCATAGAGGCCATGCGCCAACTGCAGTGGGAACTGCCGGAAGGCGACTGCATGTGTATTCACCTTACCCTAGTCCCTTACCTTAGCGCTGCAAAGGAAATCAAAACCAAACCAACGCAGCACTCGGTACAAATGCTGCAGCACGCCGGAGTTATGCCGGACGTCATCGTGTGCCGCACAGAGCATCCTCTGGGCCCGGAGCTCAGGCGCAAGATTGCCCTTTTCTGCAACGTAAAGCCTGGCCACGTAATTGAAAGCCAGGACGCCTGGAGCATATATCAGGTTCCGCTGAACATGCACAAAGAACATCTGGACGAACTGGTGGTGCGCAAGCTTGGAATAGAGAATTTCAACGCCCCCGACCTTACCCGCTGGACCGAATTCCTTGACAACCTGCAAAAGCCTTCAAGAACTGTAAACATAGCCCTGGTTGGCAAGTACGTGGCCCTGCAGGATGCCTACAAGTCAATTCTGGAGTCTTTCGTGCACGCCGGCGCAGCCTGCGGCTGCAAGGTTAAAGTACACAGCCTCCTGAGCGACGACATAACGGCCGATAATGTGGCTGGCAAGCTGTCAGGAATGGACGGCATACTTGTAGCCCCCGGCTTTGGCGAGAGGGGCCTGGAAGGCAAGATCCACGCAGTACACTATGCCAGGGAAAACAACGTCCCCTTCCTTGGAATATGCCTTGGCATGCAGATGTGCGTGGTAGAGTATGCCCGCAACGTGCTTGGCTGGGCCGATGCCTCCTCAACGGAGCTGAATTCCAAAACCACGCACCCGGTGATAGACCTAATGGAGGAACAGAAAAAGACCACTGCAAAGGGCGGTACCATGCGCCTTGGCGCGTACGCGTGCAAACTGAAGAAAGGCACGCTGGCCTATAAGATTTACGGTTCGGAGACTATTCACGAACGTCACCGCCACCGCTACGAGTTCAACGGAAAATACGCCGAAGACTTTTCAAAAGCCGGCCTTGTGGCCTCCGGAACCAACCCGGACACCGGCCTGGTGGAAGTTGTGGAACTTCCCGGGCACCCCTTCTTTATTGGCGTCCAGTTCCATCCCGAATACAAGAGCACTCCCGAACATCCGCACCCGCTGTTCAAAAATTTTGTTCAGGCTGCACTAAAATAAAAATTTTTATTAACTTTGCGCCCCGTAAGAAGCCGGTCGCCGAGCCGGGAACTTACGGCTTAAATAATTAATACTGTGGCTACATTCCGAGAAAGGGCGCTCGCCGTGGCGTCCTCACGTAATCCCGGGAGGCATTACGTGGAAAACGGGCCGATTTCGCCGTACTTCGGCCAGAATGTATTCGCCTTGGACACCATGCGTAAGTATATGTCCGAAGCCGCCTTCAAGTCTGTGCTTGAGGCCCGGAAAACCGGGAACAAGATAGACAGGGCAATGGCCGAGGAAATTGCTTCCGGCATGAAGACCTGGGCCATTGAACGTGGTGCAACTCATTACACCCATCTCTTTCAGCCTCTTACCGGCGCCACTGCCGAGAAACACGAGGCCTTTATCTCTGTTAAGGACGGAAAACCCATGGAACGCTTTGGCGGCAGCGCCCTGGTTCAGCAGGAACCGGATGCTTCCAGTTTCCCCAACGGAGGTTTACGCAATACCTTTGAAGCCCGAGGCTATTCGGCCTGGGATCCAAACTCTCCTGCTTTCATCCTGGACGGAACCATGTGCATTCCATCGGCCTTCGTATCCTATACGGGCGAGGCTCTGGATATGAAAGTACCCAATCTGCGTTCCCTGCAGGCTCTAAACTCTGCTGCAACTTCTGTGGCGAAGCTATTCGACCCTAAGGTGAACGGCGTCCGCGTGAACGTGGGCTTGGAACAGGAGTATTTCCTTGTGGACGAGGCCCTTTATAACGCCCGTCCGGACCTTCAGCTTTGCTCGCGTACCGTCATCGGCCATACATCGGCCAAGGACCAGCAGCTTAGCGACCATTACTTTGGCGCCATTCCGGAAAGGGTGGCCATGTTCATGAAGGACTTTGAAACCGAGGCCTATAAACTGGGCATTCCGCTGCAGACACGTCACAACGAGGTGGCGCCCAATCAGTTCGAATGCGCCCCGGTGTTCTCGGAAATCACAACCGCTATAGACCAGAACATGCTGCTGATGATTGTGATGCAGAAAGTGGCCGAAAAGCATCATCTGAAGGTGATTTTCCACGAGAAACCCTTCCAGGGCATCAACGGAAGCGGTAAGCACTGCAACTGGTCCATGCAGACAGATACGGGTGTGAACCTGCTCTCGCCGGGCACCACGCCCATGAAGAACCTTCAGTTCCTGTCATTCTACTCCTCGGTGGTCCGTGCAGTTTGCCGGCACGACTTCCTTATTATGGCATCGGTATGCTCGTTGAACAACTCCTACCGCCTGGGCGGTCACGAGGCCCCGCCGGCTGTGATGTCGGTGTTCTCAGGTTCCACGCTGTCGCGTGTATTCAACGCCATCCTGCACAGGGAAGACCTGTCAGATGCGGCCGAGACCAAGCGCAACATAGACCTGGTGAGTTCTATCCCGGAGATTATCCCCGACAATACCGACCGCAACCGTACCTCGCCTTTCGCATTCACCGGTAACCGCTTCGAATTCAGGGCCGTGGGTTCATCGGCCAATGCTGCCGGCGCCACTTACGTGCTGAACGCCGCCGTGGCCGAAAGCCTTAAAGAGTTCCGCGCTCGCGTGGACGCCCTTACGGCCAAAGGAGAAGAACTTGACAAGGCCCTTCTCACAGTTATCAGGGAGTTCCTTGAGGAAGCCGCCCCTGTAATGTTCGAAGGCAACGGTTACAGCGCCGAATGGCTTGAGGAAGCCCCCAGCCGCGGCCTAACACCCATCACCAACGTCCCCACCGCCTTCCAGGCCTTCCGCAAGCCGGAATCCGTGCAGCTGTTTACCCAAACCGGCGTGCTGTCTCCAACAGAAATCGACGCCCGTGTGGAGGTGCAGGAAGAGACTTACGTGAAAAAGCTTCAGATAGAGGCCCGCGTGATGGGAGACATCTGCCAGAATCACGTAATTCCCGCAGCCGTGGCATACCAGAACATCCTTATGAAGGGCATCCAGGGCTGCAAGGACATATTCGGCGAGGAGTTCAAGGATCTTTGCAAGGCCGATATAGAGACCTACCGCAAGATTGCCGGATACATCAATGCGCTGTCGGAAGACACGCAGTCGCTGGTGGCGGCTCGCAAGAAGGCTAACCGCCTGGAGGACATGACTTCCCGCGCCCTGGCATATTCCACCGACGTGATGTACTGGATGGGACGCGTACGCGAGAGCGCCGATAATCTGGAAATGCTTGTTGATGATGCTCTTTGGCCTCTTCCCAAGTACCGCGAACTGCTTTTCTTTTAATCTAATTAATGTAAAATATTTCCATTATGTGTGGAATCGTAGGTTATGTCGGGGAGCGACAGGCTTGCCCCGTCATCATAAAAGGCCTTCATAGACTGGAGTACAGGGGCTATGACAGCGCCGGAGTGGCCCTTATTGGAAAAGACGGCCAGATTGAACTGTACAAGTGCAAGGGAAAGGTGGACGACCTGGAGCGCTTCCTGGGCGGGAAAGACACCGACAGTACTATCGGCATCGGCCATACCCGCTGGGCTACCCATGGGGAGCCAAACGATGCTAACGCCCATCCCCATTTTTCCCAAAGCGGCCGATTGGCTCTGATACACAACGGTATCATCGAGAACTTCCGAGTGATTAAGGACGCCCTTATTTCGCATGGCTATACCTTCCGCAGCAGCACGGATTCAGAGGTGCTGGTGAACTTGATTGAATATATCCAGGACACCAACGAATGCTCGCTGGAAGAGGCTGTCCGCATGGCCCTGCGTCAGGTTGTGGGCGCTTATGCCATAGCTGTTATCAAGCGCGGGGATTCCAACCGCATCATTGCAGCCCGTCAGAGCTCGCCTATGGCTATCGGCATAGGTGAAGGAGAATATTTCCTTAGCTCCGACGCCGCTTCCATAATTGACTACACCCAGAAGTTCGTATATCTGAACGACGGAGAGGTTGCCGTTATTGAAAAAGGCAAGCCGCTGCAAATCAAAAACCTGTTTGGAGAGCCTTCCAAGGTGGATATCAAGAAGTTGGAGATGTCTATTTCTCAGTTGGAGAAAGGCGGTTATCCGCACTTTATGCTCAAGGAAATCCACGAACAGCCGGATACTCTTGTAGACTGCATCCGCGGCAGGGTGAACCCCGATACCCGTGAGATCATTCTCTCCGGTGTGCTGGATAATCAGGAACGCTTCAAAAAAGCCGGGCGTATCATTTTTGTGGCCTGCGGCACTTCCTGGCACGCCTCGCTAATCGGCGAGCATCTTATCGAGAACCTTTGCCGCATACCGGTAGAGGTGGAATATGCCTCTGAGTTCCGCTACCGCAATCCCATCATCCGCCCCGACGACGTGGTCATAGCCGTTTCCCAGTCGGGCGAGACGGCCGATACCCTGGCCGCCATTGAGATTGCCAAACGTAACGGAGCCTTTGTGTACGGCATCTGCAATGTGATCGGCTCATCTATTGCGCGTGCTACGGATTCCGGTACCTACATCCACGTGGGTCCTGAAATCGGCGTGGCTTCTACCAAGGCCTTCACTGGCCAGGTTACCGTAATGGCCATGCTGGCGCTGGTGATTGGCAAGTTGCGTGGAACCATAGACCTGGATTATTACCATAAGGTGGCAGGTGCGCTGCTTCAGTTGCCTGAAACCATCCGCAAAGCGCTGGAAAGCGCTCCGGATGTGGAAAAACTGGCCAGTATCTTCACCTATGCACACAACTTCATCTACCTGGGCCGCGGCTACAATTATCCCACAGCCCTGGAGGGAGCTCTTAAACTCAAGGAAATCTCCTATATCCACGCCGAAGGCCTTCCGGCGGCCGAAATGAAGCACGGCCCCATAGCCCTGATCGATGCCGAAATGCCCACCGTTGTTATTGCAACGCTGGATCACACTTACGAAAAGACGGTGTCCAACATAGAAGAAATCAAGGCGCGCGGCGGCAAAATCATAGCAGTTATCTCCAACGGCGACACGCAGCTTCGCAAACGGGCCGATTATTGCCTGGAAGTACCCTCAACGGCCGAATGCCTGATGCCCATCGTGTCTATTATCCCGCTACAGCTCCTTGCCTACTACATTGCCGTTGGCAAAGGCCACAACGTAGACCAGCCCCGCAACCTTGCTAAGAGCGTGACGGTGGAATAAAAATATTTTTTTCGTAAATTTGCGCGATTTTTAATGACGCAATGATACACGGAAAAAAGATAGTTGTGGTTATGCCTGCGTACAACGCAGAGAAAACCCTGGAACAAACGTATGCCGAGATTCCCATGGACGTTGTAGATGAGGTTATCCTAACCGACGACTGCAGCCGGGATTCAACGGTGGCAAAGGCCAAAGAGCTTGGAATCAAGGAAGTATTGGTGCACCCCAAGAACAGGGGCTACGGCGGCAACCAGAAAACCTGCTACGACAGGGCGCTGGAACTTGGGGCCGATATAGTAATAATGCTCCATCCGGACTACCAGTACACCCCAAAGCTCATCGAGGCCATGGCATACATAATTGCCAACGACGTATATCCGGTGGTGTTCGGCTCACGCATCCTTGGTAAAGGCGCCCGCAAGGGCGGTATGCCTTTAATCAAGTATGTGGCCAACCGCTTCCTTACCCTTACCCAGAACCTTCTCATAAACCAGAAGCTGTCTGAGTATCATACCGGCTATCGCGCATTCAGCGCAGAGGTCCTGAGGAACGTGGACTACCACAAATGCTCCGACGACTTTATTCTGGATAACGAGATGGCCTGCCAGATCTTCTGGGAAGGTTACGAGATTGGAGAAGTCACCTGCCCCACCAAGTATTTTGACGACGCTTCGTCAATTAACTTAAAGCGCAGCACAGTTTACGGACTGGGCGTGCTTTGGGTTTCGCTTAAGTACAGGCTGTGTAAGTGGCATCTGTGCAAGTCCAAACTTTTCCCTGCAAAATGAACCTTAAGGAGTTTGCCGGGCGTCTTGTAAAAGGCCGAAGTTCCGACCTCCGCATCCAGGCATTCAGGTATCTGGTGTCGGGCGGAACGGCCTTTCTCATTGACGCAGGCCTCCTTACGCTCCTTACGGAACTGCTTGGCCGTGAGCATCTTCTGCTTTGGACGGCCATTGCTTTTGCCGCAGGCCTCCTTGTTACCTACCTCTTCAGCATTCTCTGGGTTTTTGACAACCGCAGTCTGAAAAGCCGTACGGCCGAAGTTACCATCTTTGTAGCCATCGGCATAATCGGCCTTGGCCTCACCGAGCTCCTGATGTGGCTTTTTGCCGACAAGGCTGGCCTGCACTACCTTCTTTCGAAGATTATCACCACCGTTATAGTCTTTGTGTGGAACTTTGCCGCAAAAAAACTTTTACTTTTCCGAAGCAAATGAAACGTAACATCCTGATTGTGGACATCTGCCTGGTGATTTTGGGCGCCCTGCTCTTCATCCCCGGGATTGGCAGCGTAAGGCTCTTCGACTGGGACGAGATAAATTTTGCCGAGAGCGCCCGCGAAATGCTGGTAACCGGCGACTGGTTCAACGTTCGCATCAACTTCCAGTCGTTCTGGGAGAAACCGCCGCTCTTTATCTGGGCCCAGGCGCTGTGCATGAAGGTGTTCGGCGTTGGCGAATTCGCCGCCCGTCTGCCCGATGCCATAATGGGTATCATTACGCTTCTTACCCTTTTCCACTGCGGCCTCAAGAGCGAAAACATGCGTTTTGGCCTGCTGTGGGCGGGAATGTACCTCATTTCCATCCTGCCGTTCTTCTATTTCAAGTCCGGCATCATCGACCCCTGGTTCAACTATTTCATCTTCCTCGGGATCTATTTCTTCTCAAGGTATGCCGATGAAAACAAGGCCAAATGGGCCGGCCTGAGCGGCCTTGCCACTGGCCTTGCCGTCCTTACCAAGGGTCCGGTGGGCTTCCTGGTTTTTGCACTTACATTCGCCGTTTGGCTTTGCGTCAAGCGCTTCCGCTTCTCCTTCCGCTGGGCCGATGTATTTGTGTATATCCTGGCCCTTTGCCTTGCCGGCGGTGCATGGTTCATCCTGCTTGCCGCCACAGGCCATGCCGACGTAATAAACGACTTCCTGGTGTACCAGGTGCGTCTTTTTCAGACCAAGGACGCCGGCCACGGCGGCTTCCCGCTGTACCATTTCATCATACTGTTCCTGGGCGTTTTCCCGGCATCAATCTTTGCCCTTTCCACCTTCCGTCGCAGCATATTGGAAGACGAAACATACAGCCGCAACAAGGAGCTTTTCCGCTGGATGATGGTGTCTTTCTGGGTGGTTCTGATCCTCTTCAGTATAGTTCGCACCAAGATTATCCATTATTCATCGTTCTGCTACTTCCCGCTCACTTACCTTGCGGCCTGGGCTGTATCCAGGATGATGGACGGAAAACTGAAGTTCACCGCCTGGCACCGTACGGGGCTTATCGCCCTTGCGGTTTTCTTTGGCGTGGCATTTACCGCATTCACCCTCTTCGACCACTGGAAGGAGTATCTGATCCCCTATGTGCAGGATCCTTTTGCCGTAAGCTGCATGGAGGCACAGTCGTCATGGACCGGCTTCGAGCCCATTATCGGCATACTTCTTATAATTGCAACCGTTTGGTTCTGCTTGCGTTTCAAGCGTAAGAAAGATCTTGGAAGCTTTGTTCCGCTGGTTGTCGGCAACCTCTTTTTCTGCATGACAGCGCTTGTGTGCGCCGTTCCGGAGGCCGAAAAGTACAGCCAGGCATCGGCTGTAGAGTTCTATATCGAAAGGCAGGGAGAAGACTGCTACGTGCAGCCGCTCTACTTCAAGAGCTATGCGCAGTATTTCTATACGCTAAGGCAGCCGGAAAACGCCTGCGAGGACGTCGAGTGGCTCACCAAGGGAGAAATAGACAAGCCCTGCTACTTTGTGATAAAGGACTCTCCGTGGGAGAAAGAGCAAATAAAGGCCGATGTCCCCGATGCCGTTTTCCTTGGCCAAAAACCGGGCTTCCTGTTCTTCCTGCGCCCCGTGCCTTCCGTCCTTGACAAATAGGCATTTTTTCCGTACCTTTGGAAGACTAAAACCATTTTGAGATGTTTTCCAAAGAAGTTTATATCCGTAGAAGGGCCACTTTGCTGGCCAAAATGCGTGAGGCCGGCCAAAGCGGTCTGGTTCTCCTTTTAGGTAATGCCGAAGCTCCCGCCCAATACCGCGACAACTGCTACAAATGGCGTCAGGACAGCACCTGGATTTACTATATGGGCCTGGACGAACCTCTAATGGCCGCTTTGCTGGATATTGATTCCGGCGCCGAGGTGCTTTATGCCGATGACGTAGATATAGACGACATCATCTGGATGGGTCCTCAGCCGTCGGCCGCCTCCAAGGCCGCTCTCTGCGGCGTCGCTTCCGTCAAGCCATACGCCTCTTTGGATGCCGATGTTGCAGCAGCCCTCAAGGCTCATCGGCCTGTACATTATATCAATCCAACCAGGTATTTCAATACCCTTAAACTGATGGAGCTGCTGGGCTGCCAGAAGGTGAAGGAGGGCGTTTCCCGTCCTCTTACAGAGGCCATTATCTCCATGCGCCTCATTAAGGAAGAGGAAGAAATCAAGGCTCTGGATTATGCCTGCCTGCTTGGATATGAAATGCATTCCGTGGCCCGCGATTCCATTAAAATCGGCATTATAGAGCAGGATATTGTGGGCAAGATGGAAGGCGTTGCGCTTGCAAAGGGCTGGGGCGTTTCTTTCCCCACCATACTTACCCAGCACGGCGAAACCCTTCACAATCATATTCACGACAAGGTAATTGAGCCCGGCAAACTGATGGTTATCGATGCCGGCGTGGAGAGCAACGAACACTATGCTTCCGACTTCACCCGCACCTATCCCACTTCTGGTAAGTTCACCACAAAGCAGCGCGAGGTTTACCAGATTGTATACGAATGCAATGAGCTGGCATTCTCTCTGTCAAAGCCCGGCGTGGCATATCGTGATGTCCATCTTGCCACTGCGCGCAAAATGCTGGAGGGCCTTAGCGCTCTGGGGCTGGTGAAGGGAGATTTGGACGAGATGGTTGCCAAAGGCATAGCCGGCCTGTTCCAGCCCCACGGCCTTGGTCACAACATGGGTCTGGACGTTCACGATATGGAAGACCTTGGAGAGAATCTGGTGGGTTACGATCCAGATCAGCAGCGTGCCAAACAGCTTGGCCTTGGGTCATTAAGAATGGCCCGCCGCCTGAAGCCCGGCCACGTAATTACCGACGAACCCGGCATCTACTTTATCCCCGCCCTCATAGAAAAGTTCAAAAAGGAAGGCCTGGGATACGACTTTGTTAACTACACAAAGCTGGAAAGCTACTACGACTTTGGCGGCATCCGTCTGGAGGACGACGTTCTTATTACAGCCGATGGCGCACGCCGTCTTGGCCCCAAGCGTCTGCCCATAAGTCCGGACGAAGTAGAAGCCGCATTGGCCAAATAATCATGGAAACCTTTATTGCGGTTATAGCCATTATCCTTGGGATAGTGGGAATAATAGGCAGTATTGTGCCGGCCCTTCCCGGACCGCCGCTAAGCTGGCTGGGCATGCTTGTGCTGTATATTTGGGGCGCGGGAACAAACGGCTCCGGAGAGCCAATGTCCATAAGCTTTTTGCTAATATGGCTTGCAATAGTTCTGGTGGTAAGCGTGCTGGACTATATTGTCCCCGCATATTTCACAAAACTCACCGGCGGAAGCAAGTACGGCAGCTGGGGAGCCATAATCGGCCTTTTTGCCGGTATCTTCCTGGCTCCGGTTGGCATGATAGTGGGCTCTTTGCTGGGCGCCTTTATCGGCGAAATCCTGTTTTCCGGCAAGGATGCCGTGAACAGCGTAAAATCGGCCTTGGGGGCTTTCATAGGCTTTATTTTCGGCACAGGCCTTAAGCTCATTTGCTGTGGCGTAATGATGTTCTATATTGTAGTGTACGCATTTTAGCGCTTGCAGAGCAAAAGGGATTTGCTATCTTTGCAGCACTTTTTTAAAGACGCTATATGACAAGTCATATAAAAGATATAAACCTGTGGGAAAGCGGAGAGCTCAAACTGAGCTGGGTCCGCAGCCACATGCCACTTCTGGACGGTATTCAGAAAGATTTTGAGAAAACGCTGCCTTTCAAGGGGTTAAAGGTAGCTCTTAGCATACATCTGGAAGCAAAAACCGCCCATCTGTGCGAGGTTATGGCTGCAGGAGGGGCCGATATGTACATTACCGGTTCAAACCCGCTAAGTACGCAGGACGACGTAGCTGCCGCTCTGGTGCATCAGGGCCTTAACGTCTTTGCCATCCACGGCTGCACAGAGGAAGAATATTTTGCCGATATCCGCCGCGTGCTGGAGGTCGGCCCCAACATCATAATCGACGACGGGGGAGACCTGGTTACCATGATTCACCGCGAATTCCCGGAACTTGTTCCTGGCGTAATTGGCGGCTGTGAGGAAACCACCACCGGCATAATGCGCCTGAAGGCTATGGACGCTGCAGGGGAGCTCAAGTTCCCCATGATGCTGGTAAATGATGCCGACTGCAAGCATCTCTTTGACAACCGCTACGGCACCGGACAGAGCGTGTGGGACGGTATTAACCGCACAACCAACCTGATAGTTGCCGGCAAGAACGTGGTAGTGGCCGGCTACGGCTGGTGCGGCAAAGGCGTTGCCATGCGCGCCAAAGGTCTTGGGGCCGAAGTGATTGTAACAGAGGTAGATCCAATCAAAGCCATGGAGGCTGTGATGGACGGCTTCAAGGTAATGCCAATGCTGGAGGCAGCCGCACTTGGTGACATTTTTGTCACCGTTACCGGCTGCGAAGATGTTATCGGCCCGGACGCTTTTCTTATGATGAAGGACGGTGCCATCTGCTGCAATGCCGGTCATTTTGACGTCGAGGTTGCAGTGGCCAAATTAAGGGCGATGGCGGTTAGCCACAGGCCTGCACGCAACAATATCGAGGCATATACCTTGGCCAACGGCCGTACGGTGTATATCATTGCCGAAGGACGCCTGGTGAACCTTGCCGCCGGCGACGGCCATCCGGCCGAGATTATGGACATGTCCTTCGCCATTCAGGCCCTCAGCGCCAGGCACCTGGTCCTAAACCGTGGCCATATCGGACAAAGACTGAACAACGTCCCTGTAGAAATAGACCGCGAAATCGCTTTCCGCAAACTTGAAGACTGGGGCGTAAAGATTGACACGCTAACACCTGAGCAGGAAAAATATCTCTTCGGATAATGGCACTGATTCCTATTTACTGGTGGAACAAGGAAGTCCACAACTTTAGAATTTCGCAGGACAGCTTCCGTAAGCAGCCTTGGGCAAACGGCGTTATCCTCCTTGGATGCGTGGTTATAGCAATGCTGCTGGCAAACCTGCCTTTTACCAAGGACATATATCACAATTCCCTGCACACGGAACTAACCATCCATGTGGCTTCGCCGGACGGGCTTGTGGACTGGTTCTTCCCTCATGGAATGACTGTTGAGAAGTTTATCAACGACATCCTCATGGTCATTTTCTTCTTCACCGTGGGTTTGGAAATCAAGCGTGAGGTTGTGTGCGGTGAACTTTCTTCCTTCAAGAAGGCTATCCTTCCGGTTATCGCCGCTTTTGGCGGTGTTGCCGTGCCGGCAGTCATTTACACCATCGTTAACCACGGCACTCTGGCCGCTTCGGGCTGGGGTATTCCAACGGCAACGGATATAGCGTTTGCCGTGGGTATCCTGTCAATCCTGGGGGATAAGGTGCCCATCTCTTTAAAAGTATTCCTTACCGCCCTGGCCATTGCCGATGACCTTATAGCCATACTGGTGGTGGCGCTGTTCTACGGCGGCAAAATCAATTTGCTGCTGTTGGGCCTTGCCGTGGTGGTAATACTGCTTGTGGCACTTATGAAGAGGCTTGGAGAAAAGCGTATCGGCTATTATATTGCCGCCGCTGTCATTGTTTGGTTCCTGTTCTATTACAGCGGAATCCATGCTACCATGACAGGTGTTGTAATTGCCATGCTCATCCCCATGGATGCCCGTTATAACAAGGCCAAATTCCACAGGCGCGCCAAAATCCTTTACGAAGGCCTTGTGGAAAGCGAGCAGGTTCATACCTCAGAGGACTTCCCCAACGGTCCCCAGAGATATTACCTGCGCCGTCTGAGCGGTCTTACCAAACGCACCATCCCGCCGTCCTATCGGCTGGAGCATAATCTTAATCCATTTGTTAACTTTTTCATCATGCCCATCTTTGCTTTGGCCAATGCGGGCGTGGAAATTACAGACATATCGTACTTTAACGTATTTAAGGCGGTGAATCCTGTACTGGGAAGCGTTGGACTTGGCATTTTCCTGGGCCTGCTGCTCGGAAAGCCCGTTGGCATTACGCTGGCCTCGTGGATTGCCATAAAGTGCAAGGTGGGCACCATGCCGGCCAAGTCTTCGTGGCCCATGCTGTTTGCTGTTGCCTGCCTTGGCGGTATAGGCTTTACCATGAGTATCTTTGTGGATACTCTATCCTTTGCAGGCCCCGACATTACACCGGAAATAACCCAGCATCTGCGCGATGCAGGTAAGATTGCAGTGTTGCTTGGCTCGCTGTGTTCAGGTATACTGGGCTCACTGCTAATTAGTTTTGTTGCAAAAATTGAAAAGAAAAAATAATGGGACTTTTAAATGGTAAAGTGGCGCTAATTACCGGCGCTGCACGTGGTATAGGCAAGGCAATTGCCCTCAAGTTTGCATCCGAGGGTGCGTCCATAGCCTTCACCGATTTGGAAATAAACGAAGCCGCTCAGGAGACCATCTCAGAGCTTGAGGCCTTTGGCGTTAAGGTTAAGGGCTATGCCTCCAACGCGGCCGATTTTGAGGCCACCCAGGCCGTTGTGGCACAGATAGAGGCCGATTTCGGCCGCATCGACGTGCTGGTAAATAACGCCGGCATCACCAAGGACGGCCTTGTAATGCGCATGAGCGAAGCCCAGTGGGATGCCGTGATTGCCGTTAATATGAAATCGGCCTTTAACTTCCTCCATGCAGTTGTGCCTGTGATGGCCCGGCAAAAGAGCGGCAGCATCATTAATATGGCCTCCATCGCCGGCCAGACGGGTAATCCCGGCCAGGTGAACTATTCGGCCTCCAAGGCAGGCCTTATAGCCATGGCCAAGTCTGTTGCAAAGGAAATGGGTCCGCGCGGCATCCGTGCCAACGCCATAGCCCCCGGCTACGTCCTCACGGAGATGACCGAAGTGCTGCCCCAGGCCGTTAAGGACGAGTTTATAAAGCTCATCCCCCTCAAGCGCGGCGCAACCGTAGAAGAGATTGCTTCCGTGGCCCTCTTCCTGGCTTCCGACCTCTCGTCTTATGTCACCGGTCAGGTAATTGCCGTAAACGGCGGAATGTACTGCTAATATGTATCAGCTGGCCACAACACTGCCCTTTATGGTGTGTCTTGTATGGACCGCCATTTTGCTGCTGCAGTACCCCAAGACAGACCGCGCACATAAGGTGCTAGCTGGCTTTGGCGTAGTGGCCACTCTGCTGTATTTTTGTCATTACCTGCATTTCAACGGCCTGCAGACACCGTTTTCGGAGAGCCTGTACTACCTTTGCAACCTTTCAGTGTATCCGCTTTACGCCATTTACGTAAAGTGTTTGACCAGAAAGGATAAGCCAACTGCCTGGAACCTTCTGTGGTTTGTTCCGGCTGTGATAATTTTTATCATTTCCATTTCCAGTATTGATATTAGTACCCAGGAACTTCAGCTGCCAGTGCAGATTCTGTTTACGGTTGTGAGCATAAGCGCAACGATAATAGCGGCAGTTAATCTCTATAAATTCAGAACCAGCGTAAATAACTATTACTCCAATCCGGGAGAAAAGCGCCTGGACCCGCTTTTTATTCTGCTGGTCCTTCTGGCCCTGGCGTGCCTGGCTTCTTTCACTGTGAATCTTATGGGACGTGACCGTTTTATGGCAACGGAACGCCTCATTGTGCCGGCTATGTATTTTGCGGTACTTCTGTTCGTTATCTTTTACTTTGGCAACAAGACGGAATATCCCATAGAGGAAGTTCGCGTAAAGGCCTCTCCGGCTACATCCGTCATCCAGGATGCTGCCATGCATGCCTCAATTATGGACAGGATTCACCGTCAGATGGAGTACAAGCAAATTTTCCGCAACAAAGGCCTCACGGTAACAGAATTGGCCGAGGCAGTGGGCTCCAACAGAACCTACGTGTCCACCAGCATCAATCACACAACGGGGCAGAACTTCTCCGACTACGTGAACAGCTGGCGTATAGAATATGCCAAAAAACTGATGCAGGCAAAAGAAATGAGCCTGGCCGAGATTGCCGATCAGGCCGGCTTCGCCGACCGTTCCTCCTTCTACCGGAGTTTCAAGAAGATAACGGGAAAGAGCCCTTCCGAATGGCAGAAATAATAAATGCCGTCCCGGAAAGGGGCGGCATTTATTGTTAGTTGGCAATATCTTACAGGCTGTAGATGAAGCCAAGCATGATGTTGTAAGAATCTACGTCCAGACCAAAGCGGCCGATGGTAGCGGTTGTCTTGGCGTTGTTGGCAGGGTTGGTTGTGGTTGTAGAAATGTTCTGGTAACCAAAGCTTCCGATGTGGGCCATGATGGAGAAGTGACCGTCAAATTTCACAAGGAAACCAGGGCGTACGCCAATTTCTAACATGCCGATATTGGGACCGGGAACCCATGCATTGGCTGCGTTAAGGCTCTGGGTGGATACGGCGGTGTAACCGATAACTGCATCGGCGAAGAGGTCGAAACGACGGGTGCTTACAAAGGAGAAACGGAAGTAGGGAGCAAAGCGGAAGCCGCCAACCTTTGTGGCGCCATTAGCAAAAGTTCCCTGAGCGTTAACGGCGGAAAGGCCGTCACCCTGCATACCTGCATAGGCAAGGAGGATACCCTTGTAGTCGTTGGGGTTCAGTGAACCCAGAGCAGCCAGGCCGTGCATGTAGCCGATGGTGCCGCCAACAGCCATACGGTCGTTGAAACGGAAACCGACTTCCGGCATTACCTTAAAGGAGAAGCCGCTGGTCTTTGAGTTGGCCTGATTCTGGCCGTCGTTCCAAGTTGTGGTAGAGAAGGCAACGGAACCGCCAAAGTAAAGCTGGGCGTTGGCCTTGGTGCCCACAAGCATCAGAAGAGCTGCTGCTGCAGCGAAGATGATTTTCTTCATAATGTAATAATTGGTTTAGTTAATAAATAGGATTGTCATTTTCCGTCGTCAATGTCTTCTATCCTGTTCTCTACGTACGAATAGAACTTGTTGCGCAGGCTTTCGGGATAGTTTTCGTTGTTCTTGACGTCTTTTTCAATTTTATAAATCTTTTGCTCTATCTCACCGGCTTTGCGCAGGTCTTTCTTCCTTACGGCTGCGCGATACTGGTAAAGCAGGCTGTTTACGCCGGTTTTCTTGCAAAGCCATGGAACGGTGTAGGGCACATCCTCCGGCTTGACTTCTTCTTGGGTAGCTTCCACATTAATGCTTAGGCGGGCACCTTTAGCGGCATCTATAATAGCCTTGGCCTGCTTGTAGGGGAAGCGTTTTTTACCGCCGTCAATCTCCGGAACGGAAAACACCATGGTCTTTTCCATATTCGGTTCGCTGTTGAATACCGGAATCCAGTTCTCAATGTCTTCGGCCACAAGGGAGAAAGAGTCCCGCACGCGGAGCCCCTTGTCGTCAAGAAGCACCAGTTCCATATCCATGGCCGATATAATGGCATCCGTTTCTTTACGAACGGGAACTACGGCCTGGATGTTCCAGAGCTTGGGGTCGTCCTGATCAGGGTTCATATAAACCCTTACATCGGCTCCAAGGCTAAAGCAGTCAAAGCCGTTACCGGCAAACTCCATGTTTGCCTTTGGGAGATAGATCTCGGCCGGCTCCTGGGAGCAGGAAGCTAGGGCCAGAGCGGAAACAGCTGCAATGATAAGCTTTTTCATAGGGCAAACCATTAGTAGCGGTCTTCAATTTCGTCTTCCTTGTCTTCGATATATTCCACAAAGCGGTCACGGAGCCATGCGGGAACGGAAGAATCGTTCTTGACGCGCTTCTCTATGGACCACAGCTGGTCTTCGATTTGCTTTGCACGCTTGCCGTTGTCGTTGCGAAGGGCGGCGTCGTACTGACCAAGCAGGCCATATACGCCATACTTGCGGCAAAGGCCGTCAAGGGTCATGGGGAATTCTTCCTGGGATGACGAAACTACCGGGGCAGTGCCGTTGCCGGAAATGATGTTGAAGTCCATCCTTACGCCCTTGGTGCTGGCAAGGAGCCTTTCGGCCTCTTTCTTGGGGAAGTATTTCCTTACGCCGTTCTGGGCTACGGAGAACACAACGGTGCGCTCTACGTTATCGGCCGAGTTATATACCGGAACCAGGTTATACAGGTCTTCGCCTTCCAGGACAAAATTGTCGCGGATGCGTATTCCGCGGTCGTCCAGCGGGGTAAGGTTAATTGAAAGGCCGCTAATGGGGCCCTTAACTTCCTTGCGGATGGGTATCACGGCCTGTACCGTCCACTCCTTGGGGGCATCCGGGTTCTGTGAAGTATAAAGCCTTACGTCCGATCCCAGGCTGAACGATGTAAAAGCATTACCCGCAAACTCTACGGTATTCTTGGGGACATACAAATCTGAAGGTTTGTCATTTCCGCAGGCTGCTGCAAAGGCAGCGGCGCATAAAAGAACGAATAGTTTTTTCATATCTGACATTTTCACTGAACACAAAGATAGTTTCGAACCCCTACGCGTGCAACACGTGCGGTTGCATTACATAAAAACAATGATGCAAATCGTAAAAATGTGCTATTTAACCGTAACTGTGGCGTATGACGCGCCGTATCCGGCCCAGTATCCGTATGCGCCTGTCATATTGGTGGGAGGGTTGCTGCTTATGGGGAAAAAGCCGTTGGATCCAAGTGTAGAGGAGGTATCAAAACTGTCCCAGTACTGCCATATAATCTCTTCTACGGCGCAGAATTTTATATGTACAATTTCTCCATGCCTGTACAGAGGCATCCTGCGGGTATCGGTTATGGCCCAGCCGCGCATAACGGAGACGGCGCCGGCGCGGTTGGCCGCAGGCTGGCCGCTTAACACCGACGGCAGGTACATGGTGTCGTGACCTTCAACCATGGTGAAGAAACGGTGATAGCCGGATGGGTCGTCAAAGTATGCGGTAACCACATACATGGTGTCCGACTGTACGGATTTACTTACTATGACATCGTCCAGCGGAACAGGTTCGGGGATAATGGTCGATGCCTTTGCAACGCGGTTTCCGTACATGACCTTAAGAGTATACCTGTGGCCGGGCACGCCTTTCATTTCATCGGTAGTATAGATAAGGGGAGGAAGGTACCGGCTGTCTTTACGGGCATTAAGTGTTACTTCCTGGCCGGTGTTTTCGTCCAGCACAGTCACGTATGCCTTATAGTATATATGCTGCGCAAGGTCGTCCACCCCTTGGGGAACGTCCGTTGCCGCAACCGGCGATGTCACCATGACCACGGGCTCCCCGTCGGAGTCTATCCACCCCTCCACCACAAGACGTTCGGGGTCACGTGGCAGATGCTCCGTGGTGCAGGCCACGGCAACAAGCATCAATATAGGAATAAACCTTTTCATGGTCAGAACTTGTAGAAATAAGAAAGTGACGGCAGCCAGCGTATGTACAGGGCCATGGGGGCGTAGGAGAAGCTGCGCCCGTCTTGGCTGGTTTTAAGCTGCAGGAACACGTCGTTTTTGTAGCCTATTGCATTGTAAAGGGCAAAAGTAAGCCCGTGTCCGCGCCCGTCGGCATTTCTCCTGAAATAATACGATACCGACAAATCCAGTCTCAGATATGGCTTCATCCGGACTGAATTCCTGGGCGCCACCTCCGGAATCAGGGTTCCGCCGCAAAAGTAAAAGGATTCGGCCGCCGTGTATGGCGTTCCCGATGCAAGTATGAATACCCCGCCAAAATCCCATTTGCCGTAAGTATAATTGGCAACTGCGTCAAACTCGTGGATTCGTTCGTGGTTTGAGGGATAGGTTTCCCCGTTAAAGGTCCTTAGCGACCTTGCCAGAGTATAGTTGATCCATCCGGTAAAGTCTCCGGCCTGCTTATGAAGCGTTACGCAAAGGCCGTAATTGTGTCCAAAACCCGTAATAAGGTACTTTGACGTGGTATATTCGGGGTCAAGATAATCTATGACGGCGCCTGTATAGTCAACCTGATTGGTAAGATGCCTGTAAAAGGCCGATACAGCCACGGCGTAGCGCTCCTGCAGGAAACTCTTACCCCAGGAAACGGAAGCGTGATAAGAACCCTGCGGTGCCAAATCCTTCCCGGCCAGGTACCAGAATTCTATCGGCAGGCCGATGGATGTTACGCCCGTCTGGAACAGGTTCTGTCGGCCCATTCCGGCCAGGAACTCGAACTTCCCGGCAATCCTGGCATTCCACAGAAGGCGCACCTGAGGCAGCAGGGCAGGGTAGTTTGCCCCGTCGGCCGAATGCCACCAGATGCCTTTGAGCGATGCTGCCAGCTCCAGGTCCGGCGTTATGGGCCATGTATATTGCACCATTGCCGATGCTTCCAGCGCCGCCTGGCTCTCGTCCGGACCGTCCCGGGCTATGTCCTTATTTCGCACCGTGGCCTGTTGAGGCTTGGTATGATGTCCTTCTATCCGTACTTCGCCCAGCCATCGGCCTGCATTAACAGTGGCCGAATAGCCAGCCGTTCCAATCAGGGAAGGAAGCAGGATGTCGTAAATGTCGTGCTTGAAATCCAGCTTCATGTTCATCCTGGTATAGTATGCCGTCTGGTGCAGGCTTCCCCAGTCCCATTTGTGGCGGTGGTGCACCGATCCTTTAAGATTCATCCAGTCCAGTTTGAAGTCGTAGCCGCCGCGGCCGCTGTGGAAGGCTATGTCGTCGCCGCCCATCATGAAATCGGCCCATACGCGGTCGTTGTCCGACGGTTGCCAAAACCAGGTTATGTTCCCGTCAGTGAAGCCGTATCTGAAGGAGAAGACGTCCAGCTTCAGGAAGGGGCTGTAAAGCAGGTTGATGTAGGAGCGCCTGGCCGATACAAACAGTGCACTGCGGCGCCCGGTGGGGATGTCCAGGGTTCCTTCGGCCTCAAAAAGGCTGGCCGACAACTGTCCGTGAAACTTTTGCGGAATGCGGTCCGGAAGCTGCATGTCCACGGAGCCGCCTAAGCGGTTGGCGTTTGACACGTACGGAGAGAAGTTCATTCCCTGGAAATGGCTGGAAATGAATGTGGAAAACAGTCCCAGGATGTGCGTTGCGCCGTAAACGGGAACTCCGTCAACCGAAACAAGGGAATGAGAGTTTTCTGTTCCCAGGATGTGCAGGCCGGCATCCAGCTCCATGCCCGTCTGTACTCCGGGAAGGAGCTTTACAAAGCGTATGGGGTCCGGAGTTCCGGTGATGGAGGGGATGCGTCTTAGGAGTTCCGTGTTCACATGCGTGGGTTTATCCAGGCGCAGCTCCAGCATGGAGGTGCGTTTCTCGGCCATGAACACCGCGCTGTCCAGTTTTTCCTGAACAAGCGTAGTATCCGGCTGCTGAACCAGAAGAGCCCATATTAGACAAAGTATCTTCATTTGATAATATGGGGCATAAGGCTTCTCCAGGTCTGGTAGAATTCAGTGGTGGGATCGTCGGCCTGCAGATAGAGACGGGTTCCGTTATTGGCCCTTATTACCAGAGTCCAGGTCCAGTAGTCGTCGTAGCGGTTAAGGATATGATACGGCTCCATTGTGACGTATCCGCGTGGCGATGTCAGGTCTCCTTCGTAATAAACTTTGACGTGTATGGCTTTAGCCGCTTTTTCTACTAAGGGCGTTGCTTTTTCCTGGGTAGGTGCGTCGGTCAGTTCCCTTAGGGTTGCCCAGAGGCTTTCGGCCTCGATATTGCCTCTCATGCTTATTCCAGCCGGCAGGTCCAGCACTGCCTCTACAAGCTCCAGCGGGCCATCGGCCTTAAGCGTTGCCAGCGTTATGCCTTCGGCTTCAAATACTATATCGGCATGAATCTCTTCGCTGCTTACACTTAGCGGGTTGGCGTTTAACCTTATTCCCGTTGACTCTCCGCTGTACTTGTCCCCGTCTTTTGTGAAGATGCCAATTGCTTCGCCGGCCCTTTTTACCGTAGCTTTTGCTTTATCGTCCCAGCGTTCTATGAGTAGCTCGCAGGCTACGCCGTCGGCGGTGGTAAAGGGTATCACTCCAGCCTTATCGGCCGATAAAATTGCCACGTACGCCGCATCCAGCGTGCGCATCTCGTCCATTCGCACATTGGGGTCAAGGTGATTCCGGAACTCCTCAATGCAAATGTCCCACTGGCCTTTTTGCCAGAATGAGTCGTCTCTGAAGGCGTAGGGTTCATCCCCGCCTCCGGACCCCTTGCCGCATGATGTGATTATCGGCAGGGTCAGCACAAGAAGATATGAGATGAGGCGCCTCATTTAGAACACTTTTCCAAGTATGCGGAGGGCGTTTTTGAATCTTTTTTGCCAGAAAGGGAAGGCGTTTATGTGCTCCATTGTGAGCTGGAAGCATTTGTCAAAATCGTCTTCTATGATGGATTTGATTTGCAGGGCAGTGCCTTCGTCGTAGAAATATACGTTGTTCTCGAAGTTGTAAAGCAGGGACAGGGCGTCCAGGTTTATTGATCCCGTACAGCTCAGATAATCGTCCATTACGAACATTTTGCTGTGGTCAAACATGTCTGTGCGCATGTAAATGTGCACTCCGGCCTTTACAAGGTCTTCGTAAAACACCCTTTCGAACGGTACCTCAATAACGGCTACCGGATCTTTCTCCCAAGGTATTATCAACCTTACATCCACGCCTCTGCGGGCTGCATCGGCAAGTGCGTCGGCCAGCTCCTGGGGCGGCTTGAAATATGGCGTTTTTGCGAAGAAATAATCCTTTGCGTGCTCCAGCGCCCAAATGTATGCCTTCAGGTTAAGGTGGGCCTTGGTTTCCGGATTGTCGTCCACGGACTGAGCTATGACGCCGCCTTCGTATGGCTGTATTTCCGGAATGTCGTAGGCCGATGGTTTTCCCAGATGGCGCTCCCACATCTTGGCATAGAGTTGCTCCATTTTGGCCACTATCGGGCCGCGGAGACGTACCGTAATGTCTTCCCAGTCGTAAAAGTTGTCGTGGGCTATGTTCAGGCCTCCGGTATAGCCAACCTTGCGGTCCAGCAGCAGGAGTTTCTGGTGATTCCGGCACCTTAAAGGTGTGAGAGCGTGATGCTTAACCTCTACGCCGCTTTTCTTCATGTTGTCTATAAAGGCGCCATTTGTGCTGAAATCTTCGGCAATGTACCTTACCTCCAGCCCATCCAGGGCCTTTAGCCTCATTGCCGTGCGTATTGTGTTGCCTTCATAATCGGCATTAAAGATAAAGTACTCGGCGTGTATGGTTTCCTCGGCGGCCAGAATGTCTTCCTGCAATTTTTCGAATACATACGGGCCCTCCGACAACAGCTCTACAAGATTCCCTTCCGTTGGCTCCCTTTCCGGCAGCGTTGCCAACATATCGGCAAGCGGCCTGTACTCTTCCCTTATCTGCGCCGTTGCAGTGACGGGGAAGAGCAAAACTGTCAGGAAAAGAAAAATCTGCTTCACGCCGGTAAAGGTAGTGATTATTTTATAATCTGCCAGCACAGGTTCCCGTTTTGGCACAGCCATACCCCGGTCCCAACCGCCTACACTGGCACTTAATCCGCTGATACTCAGAGAGTTGCTGTATAGTCTTCGTTCGTTTTTTGAACGAGAACTATTACATAATACGCTGATACTGAGGGATTTAACGACCAGCGGCGGCGGGCCCGTTTTGTGGAATGGTGTAATTTTGTGGCATGATTAGGGAGGTTTTGGACTTGATGATGCCGCGGGAGTGCATTGTTTGCGGGCGGCAGCTGGGGGCGCAGGAGCAGCACCTGTGCATTTGGTGCGCCGGGGATGTGCCGCTAACATGGTATTGGGAGCAGCCGCATAACCCCATGGCCGATGAATTCAACTCGGTGCTGGAACGCTTAAGGGCCGATGGGGAAAAGATGCAGTATGCCTATGCCGCAGCGCTAATGTTCTACCATCACGAGAATCCGTACAAGCTAATCCCCAGGGCCCTGAAATACGGAAACAACATAAAAGCCGGCAGTTATTTCGCGGCAAAGCTTGGGGAGTATATGGCCAAGGCACCACATTTTGCCGATGTAGATACGGTAATACCGGTCCCACTTCACTGGCGAAGGAAGTGGAGCCGGGGCTACAATCAGGCCGAGGTTATAGCTGCCGAACTGGCTAAAGCCCTTGGCGCCAACTTGCGGACGGATGTTATAAAGCGAATACACCGCACCGGCACCCAGACAAAACTGGATGCCGGCTCCCGCCTGAAAAACGTCCTGGGAGTATTTCGGGTAAGTCACGCCATTCCGGCAAAGCACATATTGCTGGTGGACGACACCTTCACAACAGGAGCAACCCTCAGCGCCTGCTATCTGGTGCTGAGGGCTGCTTTGGGTCACAGTGTGCGCATTTCAGTTGCCACACTGTCGGTAGTCCAAGCCTAGGAGCGCAGGGCGCGCATGGCGTTCAGGACTGCAAGGACTGTTACGCCCACATCGGCAAAAACGGCCATCCACATGGTTGCAAGGCCGAATACAGCCAGAATAAGCACCAGAACTTTGATGCCAATGGCAAAGGCAATGTTCTGCTTTGCGATGCTAATTGTGCGGCGGGCAATCCTGATGGCTTTGGCAATTTTGGAGGGCTTGTCGTCCATCAGAACCACGTCGGCGGCTTCAATAGCGGCATCGGAGCCAAGGGCGCCCATGGCTATGCCGATATCGGCACGGGTAAGAACGGGGGCGTCGTTGATGCCGTCGCCCACAAAAGCCAGAGTGCCTTCCTGCAGCAGGCGTTCTACCTGGGCCACTTTGTCGGCCGGCAGAAGCTGGGCGTGGAATTCGTCAAGGCCGAGCTCGGCGGCAACTGCAGCAGCTACGCTTTCCTGATCGCCGGTGAGCATTACCGTGCGGCGTACGCCTTCGGCCTTAAGGGCCTGTATGGCCTGGGCCGAATCGGCCTTTATGCGGTCACTTATAACTATGTGGCCTGCATATTCGTTGTCTATTGCCACGTGGATTATGGTGCCTTCGTGGTGGCAGGGATGCCAGGCGGCGCCAAGTTTTTCCATGAGTTTGCTGTTGCCAACGGCCACTTTTTTGCCGTTGATAGTGGCAATGATGCCGTGACCGGCGGTCTCCTGGATGTCTTCAACCGTGCAGTTGTCTTTTTCATTCGGGTAGGCGTTCCTTAGGGCCATGGCAATAGGGTGGGTGGAATGCCTTTCCACATGGGCGGCAAGATGCAGAAGCTCCTTCTGGTCAATCACTTCCGGGTGAATGGCCGTTACCTCAAATACGCCTTCTGTAAGGGTACCGGTTTTATCAAATACCACCGTGTTAATATCGGCAAGCTTGTCCATAAGGTTGGAACCCTTGATAAGGATGCCCTTTTTGGAGGCGCCGCCAAGTCCGCCGAAGAAGGTGAGCGGAACGGAAATCACAAGGGCGCAGGGGCAGGATACTACCAGGAAAAGCAGGCCTCTGTAAATCCAGGTTGCCCATTCGCCGGTGATAAGGCCGGGGATTATTGCAACTGCAAGAGCCAGTGCAACCACTATGGGTGTATAAACTCTGGCGAACTTTGTTATGAAGCTCTCGCTCTTGGACTTGCTCTCGGCCGCGTTTTCTACAAGGTCAAGGATCTTTGCGGCTGTGGATTCACCAAAGGCTTTGGTGGTGCGAACCCTAAGTACGCCTGTCTGGTTCACACAGCCGGAGAGGATTTCGTCGCCTTCGTGAACGCTTCTGGGGACGCTTTCTCCGGTGAGGGCCACGGTGTCAAGGCTGGAATAGCCCTCTACTACAACGCCGTCCATTGGAACTTTCTCGCCGGGCTGGATTACTATGATTTCTCCGGGGGTAACTTCCTCGGGCCTTACTGTTTGCAGCTGGCCTTCGCGTTCAACATGCGCACTGTCGGGACGAATGTCCATAAGGTGCGCTATGCTCTTGCGGCTCCGGCCTTCGGCCATTTCTTCAAATAGCTCGCCCACCTGGAAGAACAGCATAACAAACACTGCCTCAGGGAATTGCGTCTGGGCGCCGGGCATAAAACCAATGGCCAGTGCGCCAAGAGTGGCAATGCTCATTAGGAAGTCTTCACTCAGAGCTTCGCCGTGCACAAGGCCTTCGGCCGCTTCCTTGAGCGTTTCCCAGCCAACCACCAGGTAAGGAACCAGGAACAGCAGCAGATACTGCCAGGTGGTCCAGTCGGTATTCTTCTCAATTATCACAGCCGCCACCAGCAGCACGGCCGCAACAATAATCTTAATTAATCGGCCATGGCCCTCTTCCTCTCCATTTTTGTGGTGATGCTCATGACCGTGGTGGTGTTCATGGCCTGCATGTTCATGCTCGTGCTCATGGCCGTGTTCGTGCCCGTGATGGCAGTGCTGGCACTCATCGGCCTGGGTGTGGATATGTTTTTCGCTCATATGCTACATTTTTTACTGCTGCAAAGGTACAACACCCCCGCTGCAACCCAGTTGCAAACTGAGCGGCTGGTCGTTAAGTTTCTCAGTATCAACGTATTATGCAATAGTAATCGTTCAAAAAGCGAACGATTACTATACAACAACTCTTTGAGTATCAGCTAATTAGCTGCCACCCAAAAAACACCAGGCGGGGCCAAACTGGCACCACAAAAAGCGCCTTGGAACCAAAATACTGCACAATAAATATTGAAAATTAATTATTACCTTTGTGAAGAACCAATTATTTACAGAATATGAAGAGGATTATTGCACTTGTTGCGCTGTTGCTCACTTCTTTTACCCTATTTGCCGCTAAGCCGCTGAAGGTTGTGAACGGCAGCCTGGATGTTCTTAAGAAAGACGCCACAGCCACATGGAAAATTGACCTGTCAAAAGCAGTGTTTGAAAAGGAAGGAGACTTTAAGACCTGGTGCGGGGCCGATTACAACGACCGTGTCAAAGTCATGAACGATTCATTCTTCTCTTCTTTTAACAAGTACAGCAACGGGCTCAAACTGGTTAACAAAGGTAAAGCCCCGTATAAAGTGGTATTGAAAGTGAGGGAATTTGAGCGCAAGATTGGCGGAATGGGAAGCGCATACATGAAAGTGTACGGAGATCTGGAAGTGATTGATACCGCTACAGGAAAGTCTGTCCTTAAAATAGATGTCGATGGCCAGGGCGGCGCTCAGGACTATGTAGAAACCGACCGTTTTGGCAAAACCATGGACTGGCTGTGCATGGGCCTGTTTAAACTGAAGAAATAAACAAAGGAAATAAATAGTATGCTTGCAACAATAGTTTACATACTTGGTCTGGTCCTTGCCATAATGGCTGTTCTGGACATACTGAAAAAACCTATTTCCCCCGTTGGGAAGCTTATCTGCTGTGTTCTGGTCCTTATCACCAGCTGGATAGGACTGGCTGTTTATTACCTGTATGCCAAAGACCACCTGGTAGAGTGGTTTAAATAAGGCTACATGTAGCGTAAGTAGGTAGCCAGGGCTGCGGTGACGGCGGCGGTTTCGGTACGGAGGCGGGAAGCGCCAAGATGAACTGGAACAAAGCCGTGATCCAATGCCAGGCGGGCTTCCTCAGGAGAGAAATCCCCCTCGGGGCCGATAAGAATTGTAACGTCCTGACCGGAGAACCCGGCCAGGGCTTCCTTAATGCTGACACGTGGCACGGAAGGGTCCTCGAAGCAATATGCGATGAGCCGCAAGCTGTCGGCGCAAGAAGCCACAAACTCCTTCACACTCACAGGCTCCAGCACCTGAGGCAGCCGGGCCTTAAGCGACTGCTTAGTGGCCGACAACGCAATGCGAGAAGCGCGGTCGGTCTTGTAAACCCGCCGCTCCGAGCGCTCGCCAATAAGCGGCGCAATAACGTCCACGCCAATCTCGGTGGCCTTTTCGACAAACCACTCAAAGCGGTCGTTGTTCTTGGTGGGGCAGCAGCCGATGCAAAGCCTGTAAGGGTGCCCGCCAAAGCCTTCAACTGCAGAAAGCACAGAAGCAACCACTCCCTTATGGCTATCATCAGAAATCCTGCAATGATACAGCGTGCCCAGCCCGTCAATTACGTCAATTTCGTCGCCAGCCCGGTGCCTTAATACGCGCACGCAGTGGCCGCTTTCATCGGCATCCAAATAACAGACACCGCCGCTAACTTCGTATGCGTAAAACAGTTCCATTACTTGCGGATAATTTCAATTTCGCCGCGAAGGCCCACCTTCAGAATCTGCGAAGCCTTGCCAGTGGACTGTGTATCCACCGACGGCGGCACCACAAAGTCAACGGCATCCTTTATCTCCTGCGGAATATCGGAAAACCTTAACGGAGTGGGCTCTCCCGATATATTTGCCGATGTAGAAACCAGCGGCCGGCCAAGCTTGAACACCAGGTTGCGGCACCAGTCCATAAGGGGAATGCGAATACCCACACTGCCATCGGCCGCCACAACCGACCCCGCCAGATGCCATTTGTCGCCGCTCTCGGAACAGATTGCTTCAGGGTAAATTATGGTCATGGGCGCATCGTTAACCTCAACAAGATCAATGGCAATGGAAGGCACCTCCTTCACATACTTAGCCACCATGTCCAGGTCGCTTGCCAGAAGCACCAGCGACTTTGAATCGGCCCGCTTTTTAATCTCGTAGATACGTGCTACGGCCGATGCATTTGTGGCGTCGCAACCAAGGCCCCAGACGGTGTCGGTGGGGTAAAGGATGGTGCCGCCGGAGCGCACAACGCGCAGCGCCTCAGCGAGAATCTCTTCCGGTTTCATAGTAAGTGGCAATTATAGGATAATGGTCTGAATAGTCAACGTGCGGCACAGTATAGGTAAGGGCCGATAAATCTGGCGGATAAAGGATGTAATCTATGCGCAGCAGCGGCCACAGAGTGCGGTAGGTGGCTCCAAAACCGCGCCCGGCCTTGGCGTATGTGTCGTGCCGGCCGCGCAGCAGCCTGTAATAAGTATAGGAAAGGGGATTATCGTTAAAATCGCCCAGCATCACCGAGCGTACAGGGGCGTTATCCACATCCCTCAGCACTTGGGCCACCTGCTTGGGCCGCTCGGTAATGGAGCGCCGCATCTTCTGCTCTGTCTCTTCCACCGCGCCGTCCTTTTTAATCAAATTTGACAGCGAGATATTATAACTCTCAAAGTGGCAGTTGTAAAAACGTACCGTAGAACTGTCCAGCAGCACATCGGTCCAAATTGCCAGGTTGGTGGACTTGTCAAAGGAAATTTTACCTTTTCCTAGGGCCTTCCTTCGCGTTAGCGTAACGTTTCCAAACTGCCCTTTCCGCCCCGGGAAAACAAAATATTCGGCCTTGTAGCCCGGAAAATGCTTTGCCAACCATGCGTCGGTGGAGGCTTCGGCCGGAAGGCGGAATTCCTGCAGGCAAATTATATCGGCATCCTGCTTCATAAGCCATCTGCTAACCGAATCGGCCAGAACCAGCCTGTCGCTGCCGGCAGGGCCATGCGCAAAAAGGCCCACGTTATAAGAAATCACCTTTAACGTAGGTTCCCCCTCCGGGGCGTGCCGACGAATCTGGATGTAACGGCCGGCAAAAATGAGCGACGGCAAAAGCACCAGGGCCAGCAAAAGGCGCATGTGCGAGCGTCGCACCAGGGCCCATACAAACAAGGCCAGAGTAAGAGGCAAAACCACCGGATAAAGAAGGCCGAAGAGGGTGAAGAACCACGCTTTTGCGGGGTCCACCACCACCGACAGATAGGCCAGCACCAGCAGAACGGAAAGCACCAGCGATACGCTTCCGAACGACAGGTGCGACAGCCAGTGCCGCTTGGTCTTCTTCTTTTTTCCGGCCATCTAACAATAGATTTTGCCGCTCCGGCGCCAGTAACGGATAAGCAGCCAGCCAAACAGAGCACCGCCAAGGTGTGCAAAATGAGCAATACCCATAGCCGTACCGCTGATACCGGTTACCAGTTCAATGCCGATAAAGATAATCACCCACCACTTGGCATCCAGCGTAATTGGCGGGAAAATGAGGGTAAGCTTGGCCTGCGGATAAATCATTGCAAAAGCTACCAGTGCGCCATAAACGGCACCGGAAGCGCCCAGAACGTGCGGAATGCTGTTGTAAATAGACTGGGCCGATACCCCGGGATACTTTGCAATAAGGCTTTGCACCTCAATGAACTGAACACCCGTATGCAGAAGCACGGCGCCAAAGCCTGTGATAAGATAGAACCAGATGAATTTCTGGGTACCAAGGGCCCTTTCCACCACCATGCCGAACATCACCAGCGAGTACATATTGAAGAATATGTGCCAGAAACCGTCGTGCATGAACATGTGGGTGACGGGCTGCCACCAGCGGAACTCTGTGCTAAGAGGAAATGCCATTGCAAAGGTGTCCTTCATGAACACTGGGTTGATCAGTGTTGCCACAAACATCAGCACATTGATGTACAGCAGGTTCCGAGTTACAACGGGGATATTCTGAAGAGGATTGTTACTCATTTGTTAAAATCGTTTTTCCAGCTCGTCGGCCGGGATTATGGAAATGATACGCCTTCCGGCGGCTGTGAATTCGGGATTTTCGCTTTGCAGCAGGGCATCCACCAGACGCTGGGCCTCCAGGGGAGAAGTCAGTTTAGCCCCGCATGAAGCGCCCAGGACTGCGAATTTCTGCGCCATGGACTGCTCCATAAGCTGCACAAGCGAGGCCGATTCATCGGCCAGTATAAGGAGAATGTCGGACAGCATGGTCTGGATGCTGCCTGCTTCGGCGCTGAAGCCTTCCGGAACGCCGTTCACCACAACGGTATCGGCGCCGAAAGGTGCTATGTCAAAGCCCAACCGGCGCAGCGTATCGGCATTGGCGTCAATGGTTAAGCGGCCTTCCACGCCAACGTTCACCTGCACCGGGAAAAGTGCAGTCTGCGTTACGTGGGCCTCCTGCGTAAGAGCTTTTAGGAAACGGTCGTACATCAGCCTTTCCTGCGCCCTGCGCACATGCACCACCATAATTCCGGAGGCCGATTGGGTAAGGATGTACCGTCCCTGCACGATGAGCATCTGCGCAGTGGGCAGCGTGCGGTCTTCGAAAAGGGCGCCGTAGTTGGGGTTGGGATCAACGTACTTCCGGGTGCTTACGGGATAGTCCTTATCGGCCGATGTCTCGAACGGATTGTAATTCCAGTCCACTCCGGCCGTGGGGGTGCTTGAAGGCCGATATTCCTCGAACCTTGTGCCCAGAACCGGGATGTCCTTTGCCTCCGGATTGTCAAAGTCTATGTCGCCCGCAACGCCGGTGCGGCCCATGGCCTCTTTCACTGCCGCAAAAACAGTCTGGAACAGCAGCTGCTCTTCTTCGAACTTGATTTCGGCCTTGGTGGGGTGTATGTTCACATCCACGCTGGCAGGGTCCACGTCCAGATAAATGAAGTACGACGGCGTGCTGCCCTCCTGAATCAGGTTTTCGTAGGCTTTCATCACCGCCTTATGCAGGTAAGGGCTGCGGAAATATCGGCCGTTCACGAAGAAAAACTGGTTTCCAAGTGTCTTGCGGGCCGATTCCGGCTTTCCCACATAGCCCCGCAGGGTGGCTATGCTTGTATCGGCCTGGATATCCACGATGTCGCCAACCACCGACGGGCCCAGCAGGTCCTGGATGCGGAATTTATAGCTTTTGGCGGCCTTTACAACGTGTATGTCCTTGCCGTTATGTGTTAGCGTAAATGCCACGTCCGGCCTGGTGAGCGCCACCCGCTGGAATTCCTCCACTATGTGCCGGAGTTCCACATTGTCGCTCTTTAAGAACTTGCGCCTTGCCGGGATATTGTAGAACAGGTTGCGAACGGCAATGTTGGTGCCCACGGGGCATGAAACCTCCCGCGTGCCTTGATTCTCCGATCCGGCCATGGTAACTTCCACGCCGTATTCCTGTTCTGCAGTGCGGGTTCTAAGCGTTACTTCGGCCACGGCGCAAATGGATGCCAGCGCCTCTCCGCGGAAGCCGAAGGTAAGTATATGGTGAAGGTCTTCGGCCGATTCCAGCTTACTGGTTGCATGTCTCTCGAAGCACAGCACTGCGTCGTCCGGAGTCATGCCGCAGCCGTTGTCAATTACCTGAATAAGGGTGCGTCCGGCGTCCGTAACCACAACCTTAACGTCCGTGGCTCCGGCGTCCACCGCATTCTCCATAAGCTCCTTAACCACGGAAGCGGGGCGCTGAACCACCTCTCCCGCAGCTATCATGTCGGCAATATTCTTTGGTAATATCCTTAGCTCCATTTACAGCATCTCAAAGAATTTGGCCATGTAAATGAGCACCACCACAATCAGGATAAGTGTCACTATTGTGATAACGGTGTGGGCGGTGCGCATGGACGAACGGGTTTTCTGGTAGTTGCCGTTGCGGAAAGCACCCCTCAGGCTGCTGCCGGGCACATACTCGCCTTTTTCACGGGCCCTCTCGTTGGATCCGTCCACATCGCCGAACATCTGGCGCCGTTTTTCTTCCTCCGGGTCGTAGTACCTGGGCTTGTAATTGAACACCCTGTGCTCCTGATTCCCGAAAAAGCCGAAGTTAAATAAATTGGCCATACTTCATTTTCTTTAACCTACAAAGATACCAAAAAATCCGTTTAGTGCAATTGCGCTCGCACCGTCCAGCCCCTGTGACGCGCCATCCCGCAAAAAGACCCTTTTTTGAGGGATGCCACGTCGTCGCGACCTGCCATCCCGCAAAATTGGCCAAAAATGCGGGATGCGGCGTCGTGAATCTGCTTTTTCGAGGATTTATTTAAACAGCGCCCTCACCAAGGCCGGAATATCGGCCACTTTTACCACTTCTATGCCCTGGGGCTTTTGGTCAAAGTGGGTGTAGGAACTGACGAAGATGCGTTTGAAGCCCACGCGGGCGGCTTCCACGGCGCGGCGGGAGGCCTGGGAGACGGGGCGGATTTCGCCGCTCAGGCCCACCTCTCCGGCAAAGCATACATCGGCCGGGATAGGATAGTCAAAGTTGGACGAAAGCACGGCGCAGATTACGGCAAGGTCGCAGGCGGGGTCTGTGATTCGCAGGCCGCCGGCCATGTTCAGGAACACATCCTTCTGACCCAGCTTAAATCCCGCGCGGCGTTCCAGCACTGCCAGAAGCATATTCAGGCGCCTTACGTCAAAGCCCGTTGCACTGCGCTGCGCGGTTCCGTAAACCGCGCTTGACACCAGAGCCTGAACTTCGAAAAGGAAAGGCCGGTTGCCGTCCAGCATGGCCGATATGGCCGTTCCGGAAAGGCCTTCCTCGTGCATGGGAATTAGCATTTCCGACGGATTGGCAACTTCCCTTAGGCCAGCGCCGGTCATCTCGAAAACTGCAAGTTCGGCCGTTGAACCAAAGCGGTTCTTTATGCTGCGGAGCACCCTGTACGCACCCCTGTTCTCGCCTTCAAACTGCAGGACCACATCCACAATATGTTCCAGAATCTTGGGCCCGGCAATGGTGCCTTCTTTGGTAATATGGCCGATAAGGATTACCGGAATGCCGCTGGATTTTGCGAAGCGAAGCAGCTGGGCGGCCACTTCCTTGATCTGGCTGACGCTGCCGGCGGTGGAGTCCACATGCTGGCAGTACATGGTTTGCACCGAGTCCACAATCACCAGGTCCGGAGCCACTTCCTGGGCCTGTTCCAGTATGGCGGTCATGTCTGTCTCGCTGTATATGAGGCAGTTTGAGGCGTCCCCGCCAAGACGGTCGGCCCGCATTTTTACCTGCTTTACGCTTTCCTCGCCTGTGACATAAAGCGTCTTTAGCTCCGGCCTGTGGAGGGGTAACTGCAGCGAAAGTGTACTTTTGCCAATGCCGGGTTCGCCGCCCATAAGCACCAGCGAGCCTTTCACTATGCCGCCGCCAAGAAGGCGGTCAACCTCGGCACTGCCAAGGGAAATGCGGTCTTCCTGCGTGGTGGACACTTCTTTTAGCGGCATCGGCCTGCGGCCTTCGCCAGGCACCTGCATGGGCGCCTTTTTCCCGCCGGTTACCACCTCTTTTTCCACCATGGTGTTCCACTCCCCGCATGCGGGGCATCGGCCCATCCACTTTGAATACTCGTTGCCGCAGTTGGAACAGAACCACACGGACTTTGTCTTTTTCACACTCGTTGCCATAACACTACAAATTTACGCTTATTTTGGGAGAAACAAAACACCCGGGAGGGTTTGAACGACGCGGTGGATTAAAGGGGAGGCAATAAGTTTATTACAATCTGGAAGATAATTGTTATATTTGTTAGTATTTGAAAAAATGCTCTGTATGAAAAAAGTTATCCTTTGGATTATCGGCATCATTGCCATCCTTGCAATTGCAATCGGCCTTATTTGGAAAGGCGAGATTGCCAGCATCAAGTCCGTTGCCCAGGTGGGCGACAACCCTTACCTCTATAAGATGGAGTATAAACTGGCCTATGACCTGGACGAACTCATAGAGCTGGACATTGACGAAAACGGCGAACTGCTGGACTACGTGATCGGCAAGATTGGCAAAGGCCTGCCCATAAAGATGAAGAGCGCACAGGTGGCCGATGAAAACGGCAAAATGAATACCTTCAGCTGCACTTCTTTCCAGGCCCTGAAGGCCGATGGAGAAGGCTTTTACTACGGCCGCAACTACGACTATTTCAAGAATCCCACCATGGTGACCATATCGCATCCGAAGAATGGCTATGCATCCATCGCCTGCAGCGATATGTCGCACTTTGGCTACTCGCTGGATAAACTGCCGGATTCTTTCATGAAGAAACTTAGCTGCCTGGCTGCCATTTACGCCCCCGTGGACGGCGTTAACGAGAAAGGCCTGTGCACTTCAATCATGGCCCTTCCCAAGCAGGCTTCACAACAGGATACAGAGAAGCACGATGTTGGAACAACCATCATAATGCGCCTGTGGTTGGACCGCTGCGCTACCGTGGACGAAGCCCTGAAACTGCTTGAGACCGTGGACGTGCGTCACGATGCAGCCGTAGGAAGCGGTTATCACTATATGATAGCCGATGCCTCAGGCAACTGCGCCGTGGTGGAATTCGACAAGGAAGACGGCTGGAAGACCATGATTGTGCGCAAGGCCGAAGGGGAGAACAGCATGCTGGTAACCAACCACCTGCTCTCGGACAAGTACTTCACCACAGAGCCGGATCCCGCAGTTGGTAACCCCCGCAGCAAGAGCTGGTGGCGCTACGAAACCGCCGGCAACTACCTTCGCGAGCATAACGGCACCCTTACCTTTGACCAGGCCCAGGAGTGCCTCTCTCTGGTCCACTGGAAAGACCTGCAGCTGGACAACGGAAAGGTGGAAGACACCCAGTACAGCAGCGTTTACGACCAGAAGAACATAACCCTTGCCCTGCGCAACTGGAACGACTACGACACCACCCACAATTTTGGGCTTTGAATTCGTAAATAATTGCTATCTTTGTACCCGAAAACTAAATGATTTGGTATGAATCTTAGAGACATTAAAAAGGACATTCAGTATGTGATTGGCGCTTTTATCGATGATTGCGCACTGTTTCTGAACATTAATCCCGGCAAGAACGCAGAGGAAATCACCGGCCTCATCGACAAAGCCGTGGATCTGTATAACGATCTTAGGGACAAGGTTGTCTCCGCTCCCAAGGAAGGCACCAAGAAGTACTTCAGCGAAATCAGCAAAGAACTTCTGGAAAAGACCGACGCCCTGTACGACGAGCTCAGCGCCGCAGTAAAGAAAGGCCTGGGCAAATAAACAGAAAAGCACAAAAAAAATAAGCTGCAGAAACCTGCAGCTTATTTTTGTATCAGGGCGCTTGCCCAAACTTCGCAGCCTTCGCACCTTCCCACAAAACCAAGTTGTTCGGTGGTTGTGGCTTTTACCGACACGCAGTCTGTAGAAACGCCAAGTATCGGTGCCATCGTTTCACGCATTGAAGCAATGTGCGGTGCCAGCTTGGGTTTTTGCAGGGCAATGGTAATATCCACGTTGCCAACAGTATAGCCTTTTTCGTGGACAAGGTCAACCACTTTTTTGAGCAGCAGCTTGGAATCCACGCCTTTCCACTCGTCGGAAGTGTCGGGAAAAAGATGGCCGATATCGCCAAGTGCAAGGCAGCCAAGCAGGGCGTCGCATAGGGCATGGATTGCCACGTCGCCGTCCGAATGGGCTACAAAGCCATTCTCCGAAGGAATACGCACACCGCCCAGCCACATGGGAAGGCCGGGAGCAATGGCGTGAACGTCGTATCCGTTACCTATTCTGATATTCATAGGAAAAAACCCGGGCACCAAGGCTCGGGTTTGCTTTTTCAAGGAGAAATAAACTACTTGAGAGCGTCTTTAACGGCGTCGGTAGCTTCGTTGACAGCCTTAACGGTGGCGTCTTCAACAGCTTCCTTAACTTCCTCGGCTGCATTTTCAACAGCTTCCTGGACTTTGCCTTCTTCGCAGCATTCTTTCTCGCATTTGCCTTCGCACTGTTCGGTGCATTCACCTTCGCATGCTTCTTCGGCCTTCTTGTTGTTGTTGCACTGGCAACTTACAGCGGCGACCATCATGGCCACAACGGCTGCAGACATAAATACTTTTTTCATAGCGCTAATAAATTATAACTAACCTTTCGATTTGGCCGCAAATGTAGTTGTTATTTTTGACAATGCAAAGGATTTAGCAAATTTTTTAATATCTAGAAATTAAAGGTATAGCCCAATCCAAGGCTTACGCGGAACACATCCACATATCCAAAACTGTATAATTTTGTACCTTTTTTGTTGGTATCAATTTCGTAGTCGGAGCAATAATCGAGCAGTACAAACGGCGCCAGGGTGTGGTGTTTTCCAATGTTCCAGTCGGCTTTTATGCATCCGCGGTAACGATTATTATATACGTGCGTATAACCGGCGGGGGTGTACTGGTAATAATCTTCGCCGTCAACTAATTCGGCCGACCTGTTGCCCCATGGGGCGTTAAGCGCCGTGCGCAACTCAAAGTACACCGAAGGCTCAAAAGCCTTCCACCCGCGGTATTTGGCGTACACCCTGCTCTTGAGGGCCAATGCGTTAGGCGTTTCCTGATAAACATTAAAATTGCCCGTGCGGTGAGTAAGTTCAATCTTCTCCTTAACGCCCAGCTGGAAGTCTCCAAGGTTCACATGACCGTTGATATCAAAGAAAAAGCGGTGCCTAGGATTCCAGAAGCCTGTATAAGTGGTGGTAGTTTCACCAACCGTTATTTCCTTGTTCACCTTATAGGGATTGATATTTACATATCCAACGCCAAGTTTCAGATATTTAATTGGCTTGTAAGACAGGCCCACAGTAGTTCTCAAAGAGCCGATTGAAGAAAATCCGTCGCCGGTACGAAGTTCTTCGGCCACATTGATATGGAAGCCTTTGGCAATCTTATAATCAACGCCAACGGAGGCCCTGCCGGCAAAGGCCGTAGATGCCTGCGCATGTGCAAGAATGGGCATAAGCAGCACCGCCAGTGCAAAAACAAACTTTCTCATTATTCAACGTAATCTTTGGCCCGGGTGATGTTATTCACCGAATTGTTCTCACCTTTGGGCAGGTTGTAATACACTTTGATAAAAGCCGAGTCCTTAAGGAAGTCCACGTGGCCTATCTCCACGTTCTCTACCTTCACGCCAAGCCTTTTCTCAAGATCGGCAACAAGTTCGTCCCTCTTTTCAGGAACTATGAGCTCTATGCGGTCGTAAAGTACCAGCTTGGAAGTGACGTGCTTTACCAGGCTGTCGCTTTCAAGCACCCATACCAGCAGGATCACAAGCAGGTTAACCAGCGCCATCACCGCAACGCTGCCCCAGCTTATTGCATAATGAGGGTCGGTGTTAATGTCTACTACCTGATAAACCGGAGCAAGGCCGTTCACTGCCGCCAGAGCAATGATTACAAACAGGTAAGTCATCTCCCTGATTGGCACGGTCTCCGTACGATAGCGGATAACCCCGAATATGGCAAACAGGCCAAGGGTAAGACCAACGCCAACCTCTACGTTGCCCATGATGTAAAGCAGCGTGAGCATGGCCGATGAAAATACCATGAAGGTAAAATAGTAGTCCCGGCGCTTGCTCTTCTTATAATAGAAGCAGTGTACAAGAATCCAGCACACCAGGAGGTTAATGCCAAAGCGGATTCCCAGCTCGGCCACTTTCTGGCCGGTAGTCATCATTGCGTCGGTGATGGTTTGCACGTCCAGCAGCATGTCGTCGTTCACGTCAACGTTGCCAAAGGCGGCCATGTCGTCCTGCACAAAACGCAGCAGTTTGTCTATAATCATATTGTAACCAATTTATTTCCGATCGTTTTCTCTATGGCCCTTACCTTCTCTTTAAACCGGCCGCTTTTGGCAGCAGGGTTGGTTAGGGTAATGGCAATGCAGTATTTGCTCACACGCACGGGTTTTACCCTATGGTTAAGCAAAATATTCTTCATTTGGCTTTGCGCCCTCCCGTCCTGCTTGAGCTCGATAATAACCGCATCCTGAAGTGAAACCCAAAGTTTGGTGCGGTAATTCCGGAACATAAGGCAGGTGTCAATGGTAAGCCGTTCGGTGAGATCCTTGTTCACCAGCGTAATGCGCTGGAAAGCGGTCCGGGCCGATGGAGTAAGTTCTTCGGCCGTAAACCAGGAATGGCCTGCCAGGAATTCGCATGCCGGAACATCGGCCTTGAAATCAAGCATCTCCGAATCCTGGATTCTTATCCTCTTTTTCTTTGTGCGGCCTTTGTTGTTCTTTCGCTTGATTTCCAGGAAGGCGGTTCCGGAGTTCACATATTCCCTTGTACGTACCTTCTGGCGAACCAGACGCCGGTTGTGATGGTCGTAGAACATCCTCAGGCCGGCCGTGTCATAATATACCGAGTCGTACGGGCTTATGCGCATTCCTTCTGTTACCAGCACCCTGTAGCCTGCGGCTGCGGCATCGGCAAGTATGCTTAGCAGCGTGGCCTCTGTGGTAAGGTACTTGGTGTCTATACGGTTCATAAGCTTTATGCCGTCCATCTCCTCCAGGGTGATGGGCGACAAAGCTTCCAGCGGCTTCACAAACGATATGTGGCTACTTGTCGGCATCCTGAGCTATATACTCGTAATGCTTAATGCCAAGCAGTTTTCCCTTGGCGCTGTAAGTGTATTGAACCTTCTTCCGGCCGAACTCGTTGTATTCAAAGGTCTTATATGTCTGCAGGCGGTTGCGGCCGTCGTAAACCAGCTCACGCGACACTTTTCCGTCGGCCCCGTACTCAAAGCGCTTGCGCCATTTCTGGCCATCGCTGTTGTACTCAATCTCCTCAATCTTTTTTCCCTCCGGAGAGAAGGTTGTAACGTGGTCCAGAACCTTGCTCGCACCTTTGGGATCGGTGTTCCACTCCTTTATAATAAGGTTCTTCTTGTTGATTTTGTTCTGCTCCTGGGCCCATGCCGCCGGAATAAGCAGCAGGGCCGAAGCAATAAGTATCAGAATTCTTTTCATGGCCGATCAAAGATTAATGTCCGCCGGGGCCGCCGGGCCATCCGCCACCGCCGGGATTACCGCCAGGGCCTCCACTGCCACCGGAATAAGTACTTAGGCTTACTTCGCTGCCTCCGGAGATGCCAGCACCAGCAAGGGCGCCGTTGCAGAAAGTGTCGCCGCTTACGCTCACGCCGGTGTAGCCCTTGCTAAGCGAAGGAGCAGTAACGGCAAAATTTGACAGTCCGGAAGGTGCTTTGAACGCAGTAATAAAAGAACTTCCGTTATAAAGAGCATTCCAGTTTCCGGCCGATGCGCTCATGCTGTAAACGGTGTTGGCCGACGAATAGCCGCTTTCCAGCCCGCCATAGGCAATAACCGTGGCGCCTTTTTCTATGTAAAGGCTGTGCCTTTCTTCGGTATTGGCGTCAATTGCAACTTCGGGGTTTCCTCTGGTGGTAATGGCAAAAACGTAACCGCCCGACAATTTGGTATCGCCGTTTGAATCCAGGCCGTCATTTGCGGTAGAGTAGCCAAAAACATAGCCCCCGGTAACGTACAGAGTGCCCTGACTGTTAATGGCATCGTCGCCTGTGGAATATACATACACGTCGCCGCCGCTAATTGTGATATCGCCTTTGGCTTCCAGACCCTCACTCTTTGAAACGTTCACCTTCACCGTGCCACCGCTAATCTTCAGGTTGCCCCCGTAGATATAACTCCGGCCATTGCTTTCCTTGTAGCCGATCTTAATACCTTTGGCCGATTCGTCGTTGCTCTCGCTGCCGGTAGTTGTGACTGTGAGCGTTCCGCCGGTGATGTAGCTGTCGGCAATGGCTGCGCCGTAGTTGGTCACATAGTCGTAGCTGCCTGCACGTACGCCTTTTCCACCGTTGCCGCTGTTGGTGATTGTAACAGCGCCGCCGGTCATTGCAAAGTAATTATCGGCCTTTATGCCGGCCGTTCCTTTGTATTCCCCGCTTTCGCTGTCCTTGGCCACTCCGCCTTTGACGGTGATGTTGTGCGTGCCGCCTTCCACCAGTACGAAACCGTCCGTGGTGATGCCTTTTTTGGTAGCCGCAGCTGTGGTGATATCAAGTTTTCCGCCGCTAAGCTGCACATAGTCCTTGCCGCGCAAACCGTGACCGGCGTTGCTGCCTGCAGTAAGTGTCAGGCTTACATTGTCCGTAAGGTGCACGTAATCGTCGGACGTAAGGGCCGATTTTCCCTGCTTGTTCACGGCGTTCACCGTAAGGGAACCGCTGCCGCTTAGAACCAGCTGTCCTTCGCTGAAAAAGACGGCTTTCATGTCTTCGTCGCCGGAGGAATAAGTGGCGCTTTCACCGTCTGAGAGGTAATTGGTACCTTCCACAACCACAAATGTGCGTTTGCCGCTCTGGTTGTTTATGGCCGCGCCAGAAGGGTTGGTGATAGAAACGCCGCTGAGCAGTATCTCCTGCTTTTTCTCACTGTACAGTTTGAAAAAGCCGTTGGAGGTACTGCCCTGCAAAACGTAAATGATATTGTCGGCTCCGGTGTTGTTAACCGTAACCTGGTTGCCGTTCACACTTACATAACCGAGTTCGTCGCCGCTTACAGTGGCGCCGCTCTGGGAGTAAGTGATTGTGATGGTGCCCGAAAACTGGGTGTTGGAAACATCGTCGCCTTCGTTGTCAACTTCTTTGGCTGCAGATGTCCCGTCCCCTCCGGAAATCTCTATTTCGTCCTTGGAGCAGGCTCCCGCCAGGAGCGTGGCCAGGGCAAGAAGATAAACGACCTTCTTCATAATGGTAGGGTTTTAGAGTACACGTAACTGTTTGAAGGGACGTTAATCAAATTGCGGGCCACAAATCCGCGGGCTACTTTCCGGCCAGGTGTTTTTCCCAGGCCCAGGCGGCTTTGAGGGTCTCTTCCGTGGTGCGTGTAGCTTTCCAGCCCATCTCTGTGTTGGCCTTGGTAGGATCGGCCCAGATTGCGGTGATGTCTCCGGCGCGGCGGGGTGCAAACTTGTAGTTGAGCTTTACGCCGTTAACTTTCTCGAAAGCGTTAACAAGCTCCATCACGCTTAGCGGACGGCCGGTACCTACGTTGAACACCTCGCAGTTCTGCTTCATCTTGCCTTCAAGCATGCGGGTTACTGCAAAAACGTGTGCACGGGCAAGGTCCACAATGTCGATGAAGTCTCTCTGGCAGGTTCCGTCCGGGGTAGGATAGTCGTTGCCGAAGATGTTCAGGCACTCACGTTTGCCGATGGCGGTCTGGGTGATGAAAGGCACCAGGTTGTTGGGCACTCCGCGGGGAAGTTCGCCGATAAGGGCGCTGGGATGGGCGCCGATAGGGTTGAAGTAACGCAGCAGGATACCTTTGATTTTACCGCCGCTGGCCTTTACGGTGTCCTGAAGAATGTCCTCGCACATGGTTTTGGTGTTGCCGTAAGGGGAGGTGGCAGGCTTGCGGGGAGTGTTCTCTGTTACCGGAACGGCATCGGGCTCTCCGTAAACGGTGGCCGATGACGAGAACAGCACGTTGCAGCCGCCACGGTCCTGTGCGGTCTGGAGAACGTTCATAAAGCTTACCAGGTTGTTGCGGTAGTACATCAGGGGCTGGTCCACAGACTCACCCACGGCCTTAAAAGCGGCAAAGTGGATAACCGCGTCGATGGGATACTTGGCAAAAAGGGCCTTTACGGCATCCAGGTCGCAGAAATCTATCACTTCCAGAGGAAGGTCTTCACGGCCGGTGATTTTTTTAACGCCTTCATAGCCGGTGCGGTCGCAGTTTGAGAAATTGTCGGCCATAACTACGTCGTAGCCTGCTTCAATGAGCTCTACGGTTACGTGGCTGCCGATGAAACCGGCTCCGCCAGATACAAGAACAGTCTTTTTCATACAGTTATTCAGTTTTGTGTTTTTGTTTTTCCTTTTCCTGTTTGCGCCGCTCCTTCTCCAGATACTTTTCAAACATCTTGCGTTCTTTTGCGGCCTTCTTTTCCAGCTTGCGCAGCATCTTCAGCTTCTTGGCGCGCTCCTTGTCCAGTTTCTTCTGGGCCTTTGCGGCCATTTTTTCTTCGTATATCCGGTCTTCCTCGGCCCATTTTGCCTCTTGGGCGGCCTTCTTTTCGGCCTTTTCCTTAGCCTTCTGAGCCTCGCGCTTCTTCCTTTCCTTCTCTTTCTCTATGGCCTTCCTTTCTTTTTCCGACAAGGTGGGCTTTTGCTTAACGGCAGTCTTGAGAGAATCCGTTCCGACTTTCAGGGAATCGGCTCCGGCTTTAAGGCTGTCGGGTTTGGCCGATGAAAGAGAATCCAGGGGAGCCTTAAGTTTGTCCGGAAGAGTTTTAAGACTGTCCGGAGCCATTTTTAGCGAATCGGTGGCAGCTATGAGCGTGTCCGGAAGGGCTTTCAGGCTGTCCAGCGCCTCCTTTTCCCTCTGACGGGCCCTTTCGCGTTCTACCTGCAGCGAGTCGCGTATTGCTATGTCCCTGTAGATTTTGTTTATATGGCCGGGGAAGTAGGTCTCCGTCTGGTTGAACTGTGCGTGCGGGTGGGCCAGGTATTCGATGCGTTCACTTGCGCGGGGTACCAGCGCGGTTACGTCCAGAGGCGATGCCGGCCTTCTTTCCGGCTCCCAGCGGAATCCTTTTAGCGTGCGCTCGTCCTGCGGAAGCTGCACCGAAGGGTAACCGTCGTTCTTGGGATTGTCGTAATAATACATGCGCTCTATGTCACCGTCCTTGAAGGTGGCGTAAATCATCTTTGCGTCCACCTTATTTACGGTAGCAAGCGCGTTTTGCTCTTCCAGATAGAACAGCGATGATGCGCCTCCAAGTGCGTCGAAGCGGGTTAGGGCAGTGGTGGAGTCAAAATATGCCACCATCTCCGTGCCGCGTATCTGGTCGTAGCTCACAGGGTCTTCCTGAATGGTAATGAAGGCGTTTGACAGCAGGTGGGCCTTTTGCATCTGTTTGTCTTTAATTACCATATAGATGCTGTCCGAAGCATACTGGCGGTTGCCCTCGTTAAAGAAAATAGGGTCTTTGTAAAGACGCACCAGCGAATCCAGATCCGTATAAGTGAGCGAGTCCGACGACATTTGCATGTCACGGCGGAACAGACGCACGTTCTTGCTCATCCACACAAAGTTCACCTTGGTGGTGTCTTTGGGCGGCTGGGCCTTAACGGTATCTTTAGGGGCCGATGAAAGAGTGTCTGCCGGCATTTCAGGAATGCCTGTGGGCACTGCAAGAGTGTCCTTTGGCGGCATTGCCAATGTGTCCTTGGGCACTGCCAATGTATCTTTTGGCACCGCCAAGGTGTCCTTGGGCACTGCCAGTGTGTCTTTTGGCATTGCCAGGGTATCTTTGGGCACCGCCAGAGAATCCACAGGCGGAGGTGCCGGTTTGTCGGCCTTCCGGTCCTTATCTTTGCCTTTGTCTTTGGCTTTGTCCTTGGCTGCCGGAGGGATGTCCGGTGGACGGTTGGGGTCGTTCTTGGCGGCTTCCTCGGCGGCTTTTGCCGCTTCTTCGGCTGCTTTCTTGCGGTATTCCATCACCGGATCTCCGCTAATGTCCGTCAGGCGTTTTCTGGAGTCTTTTTTCCATTCGTCCGGAATATCGCACATGCGTATTCCCCTCATTATCATTTCGTCGCCGCCAACGTACAGGGTATCAACCTTGCCTTTTTCTTCCATAATGGACATTATGGCAGGGTCGCGCGTCATGCGCACCAAAGACAGCGAGTCTGTGTATTCAAAGCGGCCGGCCAGGGCGAAAACGTTGCGCGTGGTATCCATAAGTTCCACGTTGCCAAGCATTTCCACGTTTTTGGCTTCCCTGTAGAAGTACAGTGAATCGGCCCAGGTTTCGCGGTCTTCCGTAAGTACGTGCACCTTGCGGCGGAAGAAGAAGAGCTCCTGGCTCCTGTCGTACCAGCCGTCGTTGGCGCTTAGCATCATGTCGTCCTGCCACATGTCGGTGGCAAAGCCAAAGTAGGCGGTGGAAAGGTCGCTGCGGTACTCCAGACGCGATGTTTTCACAAAGGTGGTGTCCAGATACATGTTCACGCTGTCGTTGAACACGAACAGCTTGGCCTTGGAATCGTAGGTGCCGTAGATGCTTTCTATAATCTGGCCGTCCTTGTCCCTCATGGCGGCGCCGTCCTGGAAAACGGCCACCGAGTCCTTTGTGTTATAGTCCAGGTAGCGGGTGCGCAGTATGTTGTTGTCTTTATCCTCCAGCTGCACCAGGCTGCCGCGGAACTTGGCCATATCCTCGTCCACCACGTACTGAAGGGTTTCGCTGCTAAGTTTTGTACGGTCCTGGATAATGCGCACATGCCCCATGGCGTCTATGATATTGGTGTTCACGTTCCAAAGGGCGGTGTCGCAAAGCAGGTAAGTATCGTTGTGAAGGAATTTCGCGGGGCCGATAACCTTACGGTAACTTTCCCCGTCCTGGTCTATCAGCTGTGCACTTTGTGCGCTAAGGAGCTTCACCTTGTCGTCGTCCTGCTTTTTCTGAGCATGCAAGGGCATAAGGGCCGATACAAACAGCATCGGCGCCAAAGCAAGGATATGAATGCTCCTCAGATTCACTTATTTACGGGTGTTCCAGGCCTCACGAGAGAATTCACATTCGGAAAACAGCGGGTCTATCACAATGTAGGTTTCCTTGATTTTCTTATCCAGGAAGGCGTCAATGGCCTCCTGCTGTTTCATCGACTGAACCCTTTCCAGAATCTGGGTGTAGTCGTTCTCGAACGTGGCGGTATGGGCGGGGATAATCTTATCCACCTTGATAATCTTGTAAACCAGATTTCCCGAGCGGCCCTGCAGATAGCCCTCGTTGTCCTGGGACTCTACAGGTTCCGATATTTCGCCCTCCTTCAGATTCTTGATGGCGGCGTAATCGGCCGGTTTAAGCTGGTCTATCTCGAAGTAGGCCGATCCGGTTGAAGGGTCGGCCATCTGGCCGCCGTTGGTGCGGGTTGAAAGGTCCTCCGAGAAGAAGCGGGCGGCCATTTCGAAGTTTATTTCTTCGGCCAGAATCTGGGTCCTGAGGCTGTCCAGGGTGTGGAAGGCGTTTTCGCGGTCTTCGCTGGTGTATTGGGGTTTCAGGAGGATGTGGCGGGCGTTGAACATATCGCCTTTCTTCTCAATGACCTCTATGATGTGGAAGCCGTCCGGAGTTTCCACGATCTGGGATATGGTGCCGGGCCTAAGGGCCATGGCTGCGTCCGAGAATGCAGGCCAGAAGATTGACTTTGAGGCCATGCCAAGCTCGCCGCCGCGGCGGGCGCTGCCGGGATCTTCTGAATAAATGCGGGCCAGGGTCGAGAATTTTTCGCCGTTGATGATGCGCTCACGCAGGCTAAGGAGTTTTTCCTTTACCGACAACGCGGCTTTTTCGCGGTCCGGGTATATGCAAATCTGGCTCAGTTTGTATTTTACCGGTACAACCGGAAGGTCTTCCACTTCCGTTGCGTTAATGTATTCCTTTACGTCGTACGGGGTTACTTCCGGAATCTTGCTGGCAACGGTCATGCGCTCCTGTTCCGTAAGGCTTTGCTCCTGAAGCGCTTTTTGCCATTCCTGACGAAGCTTGTACATTGGCTTGCCAAAGTACTTTTCCACTTCTTCGTCGCCGCCAAGCTGGGTGCGGAACCAGTCCATGCGCTGGTTAAGGTTGCCGTCCACCATGTCGTTGTTAACGGTGAGCGAGTCCACGCGGGCCTGCATAAGGAAAAGCTTGCTGTCCATCATGTTTTCCAGAACCTCGCAGCGCATGTCTTTGTCCGAAGCGGCGCCGCTGGCGCGCAGCTGCTGAACCTCTGATTCCACATCGGACAGGAGGATGGTTTCTCCGCCAACTACGGCCACCGATTTGTCCACAACGCCTTTATACTTTTGGGCGCTTAGTGTAAAGCATGCTGTAAGGGCTGCGACCGTAAGGATTATATGTTTCATACTCAATAGATTACGTACTTTTTATTCTTTCTTGCTTCGTCCATGATATTTTGTTCCAGAGTGCTTTCCAGGCTGTGCTTGCGCTGGCTAAGGATAAGATCCCTTATACGCTCTGTGCAATACTCCTGGGGAGCGGTTTTTCCTTCCGGAACCATATCGGCAATATATGCTATGTGCAGGTTGCCTGCATCGTCTTTCCATTCCATGAACTGGCCTTTTATGCTGGAGAGCATGTTCCTGTAGTCCATTCCAAGCTCCTGCGCAAGGGTAAGGACGTCCATCCAGGTGTCGGCCGAATCGGCATATTTTATGGCCGATGTAGATGCCAGCATGGCGGCTTCCTCAAGATCGGCAGCTTCCTCGGCCGATATCAGGTTCCTCAGTTTTTTCAGGTTTTTGGAATCGGCCGGGATAATCATGTAACGGGATTTGATCAGCGGACGTTCCAGGCGGAACAGGTCCTGATGATCCTTGTAGAAACGGCCTATTTCTTCGTCCGTAATTAGGGTGTCCAGGCGCTGGTCTATGTAGCGCTGCTCGTAGCGGTATTTCAGGAGGGTGCGCCTGTAGTCTTCCAGCTCTTTTGAGACGTCCTTTTCCTCTTTGGACAGCTGTTCTTCGGCCATGTCCAGCATCAGGATATCCTCGGCCCAGGCGTCCATGTACTGGCGGGCCAGGTTAATGCTGTCCTGCGGCGAAACGCCCTGGGGGATGTACTGTTCCAGCTGGCTGCGGTACAGCTTGTGGCTGCCGGCCTTGGCCACCACCTCTCCGCGGAAAAGCTCCGTTGCAGTGTCGCCTATGTTCTTGGCCATTTTACACGAAACGGCGGCAAAAGCAATGGCAACTATGTAAATCCATCTTCTCATATAGCCTACAAAGATAGCAAAAAATACTTATTCCATAAGTAGGCTCAAAATTCGCGCCAGTGCTGCGCGAACTTCTTTTGCCGGTGCATCGGCGTTGTTGGTCATTATGGAAAGGGTGATTTTGGGCGCTCCGTCGCTGTCCAGGATATAGCCCGAATAGCACAGCACGCCGTCCATGGAGCCGCTTTTGATCCTTATCCTTTCCCTGCCTTCCAGCTTTGGAAGAAGGGCCGACAAGGTGCCTTCGCCGGGGTGTGGAAGTGATGACAGGAACTCTTGGAAAACGCCGCTGCGCTGCATTGCATTAAGGAATTCCACCATCCATTCCGGCGACACGTAGTTCATCCTGGAAAGGCCGCTTCCGTCCACCTGCCTTATGCCCAGGGGGTTGAGGCCAAGCTCCTGAATGGCTTTGTTGTACACCACTGTGCAGCTGTCGTAAAGGGCTATCTGCGTGCTTTCTTCTCCAAAGGCGCGGAACATTGACTCGGCATAAAAATTATCGCTTCTTACGTTAGTTATGCGGGCAATGTCCTTTAGTTCGGGAGATAATGTCTGGCCGATAATTGCGGGTTCCCCGCGCTTTTGGGTGGGGACAAAGTCCGGGGTGCGGATGTATCCGCCGCGGTCTATATCGGCGTAGGTGCCGGTGATTTCCCAATTGTTGGCTACAAGGTAGTTGCGGAAATAGTATGCGCAGGTAAGGGCGCCGAACTTGTTGGCAAAATGCTCGGTTTTGGGCTTGCGGTCTGTGGCAAAGGAGCCGCGGAGTTCGGCGTAGGGAGCAAGGTCTGTGGTGTAAAGGTAAAGGCTGTTGCCCGTGCCTTCCGGTCCTGTGATGCTGTGGTTGGCCGTATGCATCCACGGGGTTTGCGGGTAGGTTTGGGTCATGTTAACGTGCTGCCCTTCATTAGCCGCGCTTACTGCCAGGTCTATTGTGTTCTGGTAAAAGCACAGGGCGTTTGTGCCGGTGCCGTAATATGTGCCTATGTCGTCGTAACCCCAGCTCTGGTGCTCCAGATTGCCTTCGTAGGCGCTTCCGTCGCCAATTATCCGGCCGTGCACGGCGTGTATTCCTTCGGCCTTAAGCATGGATTCCCATCGGCCAAAAAGGGCGTCAAGACTGGTTGCGATACTGTCTTTTGCGCCAATGGTGGGGTCTCCGTGGCCGATTATGTACACGTCCCCTTCAAGCACGCCGTCCTTTATTTCGCCGGTGCAGCCAATTTCCGTTGTGAAGCGAGAGCCGGCCCCGAAGTGGTTCATGGCCACTCCGGTGGTCACCAGCTTTATATTCGATGCCGGCACAAGCTTTTTGCCGGAGTTGTATTCGGCCACAATGTTTCCGTCCTTGTCCACGGCTTTTATGCCCCAGACTGCGGTTTTTAGTACGCCGTTTCTTTGCAGCCTGTTAACATATTGCTGGGCAGGCGTTTGTGCTGCTGCCTGAATGGTTAGCGCCAGGGCTGTCGCCAGTATTGTCAGTTTTCTCATTTCAATTCAATTTTAACCACCTTGCCGTCTTTCCATTCCAGGTTTGCGCTTTTCCCGGTGCGGGTTTTTACGCCTTTTATGTAGCCGTCCGGCCAGGCTTTGGGAAGGGCGGGAAGGGGCGTGGCTTTATCGGCATCCGACTGAACCAGCATTTCCACTACGCCGGCGCAGCCGCCGAAGTTGCCGTCAATCTGGAACGGCGGATGGGCGTCCATAAGGTTGGGATAGGTGCCTCCCTTACGTTCCCCGGGCTCTACGTATTTTAGCAGGCGGCGGTACATTTTGTAGGCGTTTTCGCCGTCCTGCAGGCGTGCGTAAAGGTTTACCCGCCAGCCGCAGCTCCATCCGGTGGTCTCGAATCCTTTAACTTCCAAAGTTCTCCGGGCGGCTTGGGCAAACGCCGTGCCAGGCTGGATATGATGCCCGGGATAAAGGCCGATAAGGTGCGACTGATGCCTGTGACGAGGGTCCCAGTCGGCCCAGTCGTGATACCATTCCTGCAGGTTCCCGTCCTGGCCGATATGATATGGGCGCAGTTTGGGAAGGATGGCCTGTGCCTGCTGGGCGAAGTCTTCGTCGCCAAGGATTATTGCAGCCTGCGCGGCGTCCGTGAGGCATTCTCTAATAATTGCAAGGTCGGCCGTGCAGCCGTAGGCGGTTTCGCCTATGTAGCCGTCGGGGGTTTTATACAGGTTTTCCGGTGAGGTGGAGGGGGAGGTTATAAGTTCTCCGTCTTTTTCCGTGAGTATGCCCATGCAGAACTGAGCAGCACCTTTTAGGGCGGGGTAGTCACGTTCAAGGTCTTCCTTGCTTCTGGTGAAAAGCCAGTGTTCCCAAATGTGGGTTGCAAGCCATGCGCCGCCCATGTTCCAGTTGGCCCAGCTGGGGTCTCCCACGCCAAGGCCCACGGGACAGGTCATGGCCCAGATGTCGCTGTTCTGGCCAAGGCACCAGCCGTTTTGCACACCGTAAAAGCCTTTGGCCGTGTTCTCTCCGGTGCTTTGCAGGTTCCTTAGGAAGCCCAGCAGGCTTTGGTGCAATTCCGGAAGAGCCGTGGCTTCGGCCGCCCAATAGTTTTCTTCAAGGTTTATGTTTGTGGTGTAGTTGCTGCTCCACGGCGGGTCCATGCTCTGGTTCCACAGGCCCTGGAGGTTGGCGGGAACGCCTTCCGTGCGGGAACTGGATATTAAAAGGTATCGGCCGTACTGGAAGTACAGGGCCTCCAGTTCCGGGTTGGGCTCTCCTTCCGAATACAGTTTTAGCTGCAGGTCCGTGGGGAGTGCCTTAGTCTCTTCCGGCGTTGTGCCAAGGCTAATTGACACTCTGTCAAAAAGTGCCTTGTAGTCCTTTGTGTGGGCGTTTTTAATCTTATCCCAGTTGGTTTTGGCGGCGTCTTTTAGCGCGGCCTCCTTGTATTCCTTGCCTTCCGTTACAGGGTTTTTGTCAAAGCCGTTGAAGCTGGTGCGGTTGGAAATAATTATAAGCGCTTCTATGCAGTTGTCAATGGTTAACGTGCTGTCTTTGGCCTGCGCCTGGGCGCAGCTTATTACGGTGCGGTAGTGGATTCCTTTTTCCGGGTCGTAAAAATAGTGCTGAGGTGCTTCGTAGTAGCCGGGCAGGGCGTGGTAGGCCGTGTAGCCGTCGCTTATTAATTTGCCGTCTGTTGTCTCTGTCCGGTGCGGGAGCTGCGATTTCAGGCGTATTGTTGCAACTATTGGTTCATCGCTTTGGAGCCTTATTGCAATTACGTTGTCCGGGGCCGATGCCAGATAATCGGCCCTGAAGGCCTTGCCGTTGCGTTTGTAGCTTACCGTGGCTATGGCGTTTGAGATGTCCAGCTGCCGTTGGTAGTCCGTGATTTCTCCCTCCGGGAAGGATATTTCAAGCGTGCCCAGCGGCTGGTATGTTTCGCTATAGTGACCTTGCAGGTTAAGCTGGAGTTTGTCGGCCAGCTTGTAATCCTCGTTGTCAAGGGCTTCCCTTATGGGTTGCAGGTGTTGTGCTTTTTGGTAGCGGATGGTGTCCGGCTCTCCGGTCCACAGGGTTATGTCGTTCAGGGACAGTGTCTCCGTGTTTGTTTTGCCATAGACCATGGCGCCTATGCGGCCGTTGCCTATGGGCAGGGCTTCCTCGAAACATTGTGCGGGGCTATTGTAATGCAGGGTTAATACCTGCTCCCGGCCACATGCCAGGGGCAGCAGCAGGCCCAGTAGCAGCAGAATCTTTTTCATACGCGAAGATAACACTTTTTGCTAAAGCTTTTGCGAAAGTCGGGGCAAATAACTAACTTTGAACAATCAAAACTAATTTTATGAGCCAACTGCATGTCATTAACCATCCCATGATTCAGCACAAGCTGTCAATCATGCGCATGAAGGAAACCGGTCCCAAGGATTTCCGTGAACTGTTAAAGGAAATAGCAATGTTAATGGGGTACGAGGTTACCCGTGACATTCCCCTTATGGATGTAGAGATAGAAACACCTATTTGCAAAATGATGGCTAAAAAGGTGGACGGCCGCAAAATGGCAATTGTACCCATCCTTCGCGCCGGTATTGGCATGGTAGATGGCCTTCTCAATCTTGTTCCCGTTGCAAAGGTGGGCCATATCGGCCTTTACAGGGACGAGGAAACCCACAATCCGGTTGTATATTTCTGCAAACTCCCGGAAGACATCCAGGACCGCCTTGTAATTCTTACAGATCCCATGCTTGCAACCGGCGGCAGCGCCTGCGACGCCATTGCAATGCTCAAAGAGCGCGGCTGCAACAATATCCGCCTCATGTGCCTTGTAGCCGCCCCGGACGGCGTAGCCAGAGTGCAGGCCGAACACCCGGACGTAGATATTTATGTTGCCGCCGTTGACGACCATCTGAACCCCAATGCCTACATAGTCCCCGGCCTTGGCGATGCCGGCGACAGAATCTTCGGCACCAAGTAGCATCGGCATCGGCCAGTCATTGTTTTGGCCCCATTTTGCTGGCGCTTAAGTGCTTGATATACAGCTAGTTATAATAAAGTCCTCGTTCGATTTTTGAACGAGGACTTATATTGAACTCGCTCAGTATCAGCTACTTAGCTGCCAGCGTTTGCAAAGAAGTCTTAATTTGGCAAGAATGATTAAATTTGTGGGGAAACCTGTTAGAAATGAAAAAGATTAAGGACTGGCCCCTGGTGGTGAAGGTGCTCATCGCCATTGTTCTGGGCGTTATTGTAGGACAGTTTGTTCCGGGATGGGTGGTGCGTGTTGGCAACACCTTCACCGGCATCTTTGACCAGCTGCTGCGCTTCTTTATACCCCTTATTATAGTGGGTCTGGTAACGCCGGCAATTGCCGATGTGGGCCACAAGGCAGGCCGGATGCTGCTCATTACGGTAGCGCTTGCATACGGCTTCACCGTGTGTTCCGGCCTGTTCGCTTACCTTTTCAGTGCGGGGATATTCCCCTCGCTGGTGTCCGAAGGTTCAATGGCCGCCCTGGAAGAAGCCGGCAAGGATTTTCCGGCGTTCTTCACTATCGGCATACCTCCCCTGATGGACGTAATGACAGCCCTTGTGCTGTCGTTCCTGCTGGGCCTGGGCATAGCCTTTTCCAATGCCGATATCCTTATGCGGGGCTTTGCCGAACTGCGGGTGATCATCGTTCGCAGCATTGAGAAAGTGATTATTCCTTTCCTGCCTTATTATATTTTCGGCCTGTTCATGGATATGGCTGCAGCTGGTAAGGTGGCGCCGGTTTTGGGGTCGTTCATCGTTATGGTGCTGGTGATTTTTGTGATGACCCTGGTACTTCTGGTGCTGCAATACTGCGTTGCCGGCGCTGTCGTAAGGCGCAATCCTTTCCGGCTGCTGGGTAAGATGCTTCCTGCCTACATGACCGCGCTTGGTACGGCTTCATCGGCCGCCACAATTCCTGTAACCTTGAAGAGTGCCGTGTCCAACGGTGTTAACCCGGACGTTGCGGGATTCACCATTCCGCTGTGCGCCACCATACACCTTTCCGGCAGCACGCTCAAAATCACCTCCTGTGCCATTGCACTTATGCTGATGCTGGATATTCCTTTTGACTTCGGGACCATCTTCGGCTTCATTCTTATGCTTGGCGTAACTATGGTTGCGGCGCCCGGCGTACCTGGTGGCGCTATAATGGCCGCACTGGGTGTTCTTGGCAGCATACTTGGCTTCGACCCCACCCAGCAGGCACTGATGATAACACTGTACATAGCCATGGACAGCTTCGGCACCGCCTGCAACGTCACCGGCGACGGCGCCATAGCCCTGATAGTGGACAAAATTGCCGCAAAAGACGCCGCGGTGGCGGAATAGCGTTGGCAAAGCCCTGTACATACTGGCCGCTAAATAGCTGATAGTAAGAGTGTTATACAATAGTCGTCGTTCATTTTTTGAACGACGACTATTGTATAAACGATTGTGTGTCAAGCACTTAAGCGCCAGTCTAAACTGCGTCACAAAATATTATTTAAGCATTCTTGGCAATTTATGCTATATTTGTAAGTATGAAACGCATTATCACCCTGGCCATTGCGGCCGTTATCGGCCTTTGTGCCGCCCAGAATCCTTCAGACGCTTGTACAAATCTTATTGTGGGCAAAAATGCTTCCGTGGACGGGAGCGTGATTTGCACATATAATTGCGACGGTTTTGGCTTTGCTTCGTCGCTCAGCTATTCGGCTCCCGGACGCCATGCTCCCGGTGAGATGATCGCCATACGCCGATGGGGCTCGGACCAGGTGAATTATATTCCGCAGGCCGATTATACCTACGCGGTAGTGGGCCTGATGAACGAAAAGCAGGTTTCCATAGTTGAAACCACCTGGGACGGCCGGAAAGAGCTGCGCAACCCGGACGGCTTCCTTGGATATTTCACCCTGATGCAGCTGGCTCTGCAGCGCTCGGCATCGGCCCGGGAGGCCATTGCGGTTATGCATCAGCTGGTGCAGGAATACGGATACAACGACACGGGCGAATCCTTCGCAGTTTGCGACAAGGACGAAGCCTGGATAATGGAGCTTATCGGCAAAGGTCCGGGCCGGAAAGGTGCCGTCTGGGTGGCCCGCCGCCTTCCCGACGACTGCATAAGCGCCTACGCAAACTCCAGCCGCATCCGGCAGTTCCCGCAGGCCAGGAAGGCCGATAAGAAGCTGGGCTTCTGCGTAGTTCCCGGAGACTGCATGTATTCGGCCGATGTTATTTCCTTCGCCCGCGAAATGGGCTACTACGACGGCCCGGACAAGGATTTCAGCTTCCGTGAGGCATACGGCCCGCTGGATTTTGGCGCCATCCGCTACTGCGAGGCCCGCGTATGGAGCTTCTTCCGTCATCACTACGACACCGCGGTCATGGACGAGTACCTGCCCTTCCTCAACGGCGATCTTTCAGTGCACGACGACCTTCCCCTCTGGATTAAGCCATCGGCCCCGGTGAGCTATCGCGACATCCAGAACGACATGCGAGACCACTACGAAGGCACGGCCCTTGACATGACGGCCGATGTTAGCGCCGGACCCTGGGCATCGCCCTACCGCAACCAGCCTGTGAATTACGAGGCTCCCGACGGCACCAAGATGTTCCGTGAAAGGCCCATCGGCTGCCAGCAAAGCGGTATGACCATGGTGTGCCGCATGCGCTCCTGGCTGCCGGATGCCCTTGGCGGAATAACCTATTTCAATCTGGACGACGCAACCATGGTGGCATACGTGCCAGTGTACTGCGGTATAGACCGCATCCCGGACCCGTTCCGCAGGGAGAACAACAATATTATGGAGTTCAGCGAGAAAAGCGCCTTCTGGATGTGCAACTTCGTGGCCAACATGGTGTACCCCCGCTGGAGCGCCATGATAGGGGATTTACGTGAAGCGCAGAAAGAGCTCGAGGACTATTATGAGGCCGATCAGCCGCTGGTGGAAGAGCGCGCCGCAGGGCTAACAGCAGGCGAACTCACAGATTTTTTGACTTCCAAGACAATAGCCTACACCGAGCGCATGATGCAGCGCTGGGACAAGCTGGCCCGCCTGCTCATAGTGAAGCACAACGACCAGATTATGCGTCCCTCCAAGGACGGCGAAGTTGTCCCCGGCCGTCACACCTCTCCCACCTACGCCCCCGCCTTCATCGAAGCCGTAAAATCCACCACCGGCACCCGGTATGTAAAGCCGTAACGCGTAAGGGTTGGCAGGTAAATAGCTGATACTGAGGGGGTTATATAAAAGTAATCGTTCGGATTTTGAACGATTACTTTATTGTAATCAGCTGTGTATCAAGCACTTAAGTGCCAGCCGGCCAGCGGGCTACCGAGCACCAAGCGCCAAGAGCAGCGCTGTTACCAGTTGTCGGAGCGGAAGGGGCGGGCGGGAAGGCCGGAGCAGTTGAAAAGGGTCCCGACGGAGAAATTCCTGAAGCAGTAGCGTACTGCAACTGGGGCGGGAACATCGGGGGAACTCACAATAACTTTGACCTTGTCTTTGATTATACCTGTTGCCGGGTAGAAGACGTGGTCTTCACCGGCGAGTTCAAAGCCGGGAAGGTCAATATTGATTGGCGAAAGTCCAAGAGGGCCCACATTCATGGTAACAACGGCCTTGCCGTCTTCAAAAGCTACGCTGTTAAAAGAGGGGCTGTCGGCTTCAACCAGATTGATACCATATGTCTTAGAAAGGGCCTGGAGGGCCAGTCGGTCGCCAACTTCCTTCTTTTTACGGGGGTGGATGGTGGCATATTCGCCGATATCCACCGTAGATATCATCCCGCTTCCGGGAATGAGCGCCAAGGTTTTTTCCTGCGCCTCATAGAAATAACCACTCTCGAAGCCTTCGCCATTTTCATATTTATAAGGAGCAATCTGGACAAAGTAGAAGGGGGCCTCCGGATTCTCGAAGAAATCCCTGATCATATTAACAAAAGTGGGCTGCAGTCGGGTATATTGTTCCGGACGGAGACGGTTGGCCTCGCCCTGATACCAGATCATTCCTTTGAAAGTGAAGGGGATGAGAGCAGAGAGCATTCCGTTGAATGCGGTGCAGGGATAGTGGTGGGGCTTGCGCTTGGGAAGCTTGTCCTGATCCAGGAAAGTAAGGTCGAATTCTCCGGCAAAGTTACTCTCCAAAATATCCCTCCGCATCCATGTTTCCACGGGACTTCCGCCCCAGCAGCATACAAGAAGGCCCACGGGAACATCCAGCACATCCTGTAACATCTGGCCGAAGAACCATGCCGTTGCACTGGTGCCAAAAACCACTTCCGGCGTATTCTCTCCCCATGATCCCTCGGTTGTGTCCAGCTCCTTGGTGGAGGCTTTCAGTTTGATGGTACACATCCTAACCGGCTTGGAGGGCTTTGCCGTTAGAATATAACGCGTGGCATCTTCTACAGGCTGGCCGTTAAATCCCTTCATGGGCATTTCCATGTTGGACTGTCCGCCGCAGAGCCAGACTTCGCCAATGAGAACATTGTCAATGACAGTTTTGTCCCCGTCGCTGAAGCTTATGCTGTAAGGGCCTCCCGGTGCCGGCGTGGGGATTCTGGTGCTCCACTTTCCGTCGACCGATGCCGTGACGGTATATTTTTTCTTGTCCCATGACGGACAGACCGTGATTTTTGCACCGCCTTTGTCCGTTGTCCCCCAAACGGCAACGTCCGTGCTGTGCTGGAGAACCATGTTATCGCTGAAAAAGGACGGCAGGCTCACTTTTGCCTGCATAGTGACGCAAACAAAAGCGGCCGAAATGGCAAGGATCAAATGCTTTTTCATGATATATAGATTTATTCGGCTAATACGGGAAAGACGGTAAGGCGGAGTGTGGTGCTGCCGTAGGGAACCAGTTCGAGTGTGCGCGCTGGGCCGATGGGTGTAGGGCTTTCCGGAAGATCGGGCGTGAGCAGTTCGCCTTTGGGGCCTTTGGCGAATTCCCATTCGATGGGGCAGGCCGATATCAGGAGTTTGCCATCGGCATATTCCGGCTGTACATCGGCCGCAACTCCGTAATTCCAGGGGGCCGAAGGCTGGATGTCCCAGCAGGGGAAAGCTTCATCGTCCTCGGGATACTTGCCGTTCATATTGGAATAGCGTATGGTATCCTTCGTGTAGGTGGCGGGAATGGGATAGGAATATACCAGCGGACCGCGCTCGAACCATACGCCGCCGCCAAAGGCTGTCTGGCGGACAGGCTCCATGGGAAGGCAGAGCTGAATCTTATCGCCATCCTTCCACGGGCCGTCAAGCGTAACAAAGCTGCCGCTTTCAATGGGCTGTTTTACGGCCTTCCCATTTACGCTAAGACTTGCTCCCTGGCACCAGCCGGGGATGCGGAGGGTAAGCTTGGCCGCATGTTTGCCTTTAGCAGCCTCAACGGTAAAGCAAACGACCTCGCTGTAAGGATAGTCGGTCTCCTCCACAAAACTCAAGTCATTGCTGTAACGGAAACGGGAAGGGCCGTATAGGGCGGCCACCATTCCATCATCGCTGCGAAGCCACATTCTGGCAGCATAGTTTGGATAAAGCCGATGGATGTTTCCGGCGCAGCATTCGGTCTGATGGGTGGGCCGATATGCCATCCAGGTAGAACAGTAGTTGTCCTTGTTATGATTGGATGTGCCGGTGCAAAGGAACTGATTCACCGATGAATAGTACTGCAGGGCCTTGAAATCGTTGGTCACGCTGCCTGCGCCGGCATTGAAGACAATCTTCTCCAGCATATCGGCATAGCGGGGCTCCTTTAGGATTTCCAGGAAATAGCCCAGCGTCCAGCTCATATCCACTGCGTTGCAGGTCTCGTGGCTGTGGCGGATGTCGCGCCCTTGGAGCCACTCGGCGCTTGTGAAAAGTCCGTCGGGAAGGCCATCTTCCTCATAGAGACGGTCCAGGGAATATACGGCCAGTTCCTTATACCATGGATTACCTGTTGCTGCATAAAGCATGACAGGAAGTTTGAGCATCTCGCTCATGGTTACCCCATGCATTTTGTAGGGTTCCTCGCCTGTTAGGAATTCGGGCGTAACGCGGTCGTCGCGCTTGAGCTCTACGCCTTCCAGCTTATCCAACAGATCCTTGCGCATCCGGAATACAGAATCGGCCCGCGCAATCAGTGCTTTGTCGCCGGTTTTTTCGGCCGTCCACAGCATTCCTTCCACGGAAATGATATCACGCTTGCGCACCAGTTGGCTTGTGGGAATGGAGCTGTAGTGTCTGGTAAGCGCATCAAGTATGGCAGGGTCAGGGTGCACATCGTAGGCGGCTTTTACTGCGCGGAAGAACACGGCGAAAGGCCAGGTATTTTCCACCTTTTCAGAGCCCAATCGGCCATTCTCCCAAGGATGTTCAAAGGTATGTCGGATGCCTTCCTCTCCCTTGGCTATAAATTCATCATCGCCAGTCAGGTAGCCCATGCGAAGCAGTCCGTCCGTGTAGTAGGCGGTTTGCTCGTAGCGCCACCAGTCTTGTCCGTGACTGCCCTGGCGTGGTATTTCATCGGCCCACAAGCAGGTATTATACGGATATGAAAGGGCTTCCGGATGCCCCGTAAGGCCCTCTTTCTGCAACTGGAACTGCTCCTTGAGCCAGCCCTCCGGCGTAATATCCGTGAGAGCGGTCTCCCGCCATGGGTGTTCAGAAGAAGCGCAGGAAGCGAATAGTGTGGTAATAACCACAAGCGAAAGCAGTCTTTTCATGCTTTTGAACGATTTGTGTGTTACAAAGATAATAAAAACCGCCCATTTTTATGCGCCCGCATGAAAGATAACCCCCTGGCAGTCAAAAGTGCTGGTCGCTAAACGGCTGATACTGAGAGAGTTGCACAATAATCCTCGTTCAAATATCGAACGAGGACTTTGTTATAATTAGCTGTGTATCAAGCACTTAAGTGCCAGCTGGTTGGCGGTGGGGGATAACAAAAAACCGCCGCTGGAACAGCGCCGGGTATATAGTGAGTTTCTTGGGGGCGTAAGGGGCTTGGTACTTGCCGCACTTACTTATATTTCTGGTTTCGTAGCGGGAGTGGGTCACGATCCCACGACCTCCGGATTATGAATCCGACGCTCTAACCAGCTGAGCTACCCCGCCGTACCGTATAAGGCACAAAAAAAGTTGAGATAGAAGGACTCGAACCCTCACTGACAGAGCCAGAATCTGTAGTGCTACCATTACACCATATCTCAATGTCCCCGCGAACGGGACTGCAAATGTACGACTTTTTTCTGAATCCGCAAGAAAAAAGGATAGTTTTTTTCTCAAAAAACTTTTTCGTAAATTTGTGGGTTAAGAATTATTAATCCGATATGGCTGATAATACCTATCAATTGGACGCCCACTGTCAGGCAATCCTGGAGGAGTACCGCGAACATCTTCCCCTGTTCGAGGAAATGAGGAAGAAGGTCCAGGACCAGCTCAAGCAGGTCTTCGACGAGGCCGGGCTCATCGTGGCATCCATTGAAGGCCGTGTCAAGACGGAGAAATCCCTGGCCGGCAAACTGGAGCTCAAGGGCGCCAAGTATGCTACGCTGGCCGATATTACGGATATCATCGGCCTGCGCGTCATCACCTTCTACAGCGACGACGTAGACAAGGTGGCATCGGCCGTAGACCGCCTGTACAAGGTGGACTGGGAGAACTCCGTGGACAAGCGCAAGGCGCACGAGATTGACAGCTTCGGCTATTTGTCCCTGCACTATATCTGCAGCATGCCGGACTGCCCTTACCGCTTCGAGATCCAGATGCGCACCGTGCTGCAGCACGCCTGGGCCAACATGAACCACGACACCGGCTACAAGTCGGGTGTGGAGATACCGCGGGAATACCTGCGTAACCTGAACCGCCTGGCGGGTATGCTGGAGCTGGCCGATGAGCAGTTCAGCCTCATCCGCAACGACCTCACGGATTACCGGCGCCGGGTACAGTCCCTGGTGGCCTCTGGCAACCTGGACGAAGTCCTGCTGGACGGAGAAACCTTCCGCAGTTACCTGCAGCTCAGGCCCTTCGACAAACTGAACAAGCGTATTGCCGCCGTGAACCAGGCGGAGATCCAGGAAGTGAACCTGATGCCCTATCTGGCCGTATTCAAGGACCTGCACTGCAACACCCTGGGAGACATCAACACCCTCATCAAAAATTATTCGGAGGGCGCCTACCAGATTGCCTGCTACCAGATCGGCCTCACAGACCTGGACATCATTTCCTCTTCCCTGGGCCCGCAGGACCTGTGCATCGCCGCCATCGTCAAATCGGGCGGCGGCAAGCAGGATATCAAACGCCTGTTCGACGAACTCAACGGGGAATCGCCCAGCAATGAAATGATGGCCGGTTTCCTCCTGGAACAAGTAAAAGACCTTCCCTTCATGAACCAATAACCATATGCAAAAAGCCAGACTAATATCCATGTCGGACTATGTCCTTTCCGGGGGCGGTGCCAACGGGGAGAGCTTCGACTGCATCAGCGAACCCGATGTGATGATGAAGCTGTACTTCCCCGGCAAGATCCAACAGCCCCTGGACGAGATGAACCTGGCCCGAAAGGTGTACGAGATGGGCATTCCCACTCCGGAGCCCGGAGAGTACGTGGTAACGGAAGACGGCCGCTACGGCATTCGCTTCCACCGCATCCTGGGCAAGAAATCCTTCTCCCGCGCCACGGGAGATGAACCGGAGCGGGTGGCCGAGTTCGCCGGCCAGTTTGCCGAGATGTGCCTGAAACTGCATCAGGTGCATGTGGACACCACCCAGTTTGAGAATGTAAAGGACCGTTATTATCGGCTCCTGGAAGCGAATCCCTTCTTCACCAAGGCCGAAAAAGACACCTTGGGCAAGTTCATCGCCGACACCCCCGACGAAGACACCGCCGTGCACGGAGACCTGCAGTACTCCAACGCCATCTTCGTGGGGGACAAACGCTATTTCATCGACCTGGGAGATTTCTGCTACGGCAACCATCTCTTCGATGTGGGCATGGTGTACCTTTGCTGCTGTCTCAGCGACGAAGCCTTCATCCAGGAGACTTTCCACATGCCCAAACCGGTGGCTATCCGCTTCTGGGAGGAGTTTGCGCGCGTCTATTTCGGGACCGACCGTCCGTTGGAGGACATCAACGCCCAAATCATGCCCTACGCCAGCCTGAAGACCCTCATCGTGGAGCGGGATACCGGCCGCCCCATGCCGGAACTCCGGGTTGGTTTTAAAGGAATCATCTAAGCCATGGAGCTGAATAAACACAGATCCGAGCTGTCTACCATGCTGATGGGTGTGCTGCTGGTGGTGGTTGCCATCGTCACCCTGGGTGTTACATCCCTGGTCCAGTATGTTCACACACGGAACATCCTCATGGAAGAGGCCGAACGCCGGGCACAGGACAACATCGACCACGTAGAGGCCGAGTTCACCCTGGTAGTAGACCTGGTGGAAAGTGCCCTCCGCAACAACGTGTGGAGCGCTTCCGTGCTGGTGAGTTACCCGGACAGCCTGTGGGCGTTCACCCGGGGAATCGTGGTTGACAATCCGTTCATATACGGGTCGTCCATGGCCATGGTGCCGGGCTATCATCGGAAGGAGCAATTCAAAGTCTTTGCGCCTTATGCCCACCGGGAGGAAGACAGTGTCGTTTCTGTCCAGCTGGGCACCGAGGAATACGATTACGCCTCCCAGGAATGGTTTGCCGAGGGTGTGAAGGCCGGAGAAAAAGGCCATTGGTCGGAACCTTATTTTGACGAGGGCGGCGGTAACAAGCTCATGACCACCTATTCCGTTCCCGTGCACGACCATCGCGGCCGGGTGGCGGCGGTCCTAACGGCCGACGTAGCCCTGGACTGGGTGTCGGACCGTCTGGGCCGGCTGGAAGACTATCCCTTCGCCCTGAAGATGCTGGTGAGCGAGACGGGCCAGATCATGGCTTCCAGTCCGCAGTACGAAAGCCTGCGCCGGAAGAATATCATGGAAGTGGCCGACGAAATGGAAAATGCCGAGGAATTCAAGGAAGTGAACCGCGGCATGCTGGCGGGAGAGGAAGGCAGCGCCCCTGTCCACCTGCAGGGAAAGCTGTACTACGTCTACTATGACAAAGTGCAGAAAACCGGCTGGTCCATGTCCATCACCATCCCCGTTGAGGAGATTTACGGAGACCTGCGCAAGCTGAACCTCCAGGTCGGCGCTTTGCAGACACTGGGTGTCCTGATGCTGATCCTCATCCTTGTGGTGACCATCCGCAACCTGCGCAAGATGGCCGATATCAACGCCAAGAAGAACCGCATGGACAGCGAGCTGCATGTGGCAAACACCCTCCAGATGGCCATGCTGCCCAAGGATTTCCCGCCTTTCCCGGAACGGAACGACATCGACATCTTTGCCCGTGTGGTTCCCGCAAGGGAGGTGGGAGGTGACCTGTATGATTTCTTCATCCGGGACGAGCGCCTCTATTTCTGCATCGGGGACGTGTCCGGCAAGGGTGTTCCCGCATCGCTGATCATGAGCGTCACGCGCAGCCTGTTCCGCACCGTGGCGGGCCATGAGAAGAGTCCTGTCCGCATTGTGAGCAGCATGAACCAGAACCTGGTGGAGATGAACGTCAACGACATGTTCGTCACCTTCTTCTGCGGCGTGCTGGACATGCAGACCGGTCACCTGCGTTACTGCAATGCGGGTCATAACGCACCCGTGCTCCTGGACAAAGACCAATCGGCCCCGCTGTCTGTTATCCCCAACCTTCCGCTGGGCATTCTTCCGTCCATGAATTTCGAGGAACAGGAAATCGATATGACCAGCGGCGCAGGCCTGTTCCTGTATACCGACGGCCTTACCGAGGCCGAAAACCAAGCCCTGGAACTGTTTGGCGAAGAACGGATGATGAAAGTCCTTCAGCCAGACCAAACCGCCACCGTCATGGTAGAGCGCATGACCGAGGCGGTCCAGTCCTTTGTGGGAGAAGCCCCGCAGAGCGACGACCTAACCATGCTCCATTTCCGTTATTTGAATGACACTCCTATGGAAAAGACTGAGCGCCATCTCATCCTGCACAACGACATTCAGCAAATACCGCAACTGGCCGAATTCGTTGAAACAGTGGGCTCCTTGGCCCATCTGGGTTCTGCCATGGCCATGAGCCTGAATCTGGCCCTGGAAGAGGCTGTGACCAATGTCATCATGTATGCCTATCCGCCGGGAGCCGACGGACTGGTGGACATTGAGGCCATTATCCGTAAGGACGAACTCCAGTTCATCATTTCGGATAGCGGCACTCCCTTCGATCCCACCGCCGCGCCCGATGCCGACGTTACCCTGGACCTGGAAGACAGGCCCATCGGCGGTCTGGGCATTTTCCTGGTACGCAATATCATGGATAAAGTCCATTATCAGCGCACCGACGGCAAGAATATTCTCACGATGTCAAAAAATCTGCTATAAATTATGGAAGTAAAAATCATTGAAAAGGACAACGTCCTCACTGCTCAGCTGAACGGCCGTCTGGATACCGCCGTGTCGCCCGAAGTTTCTTCGGCCCTCCAGCCTCTTATCGACAATGCCGACAAGACCCTGGTCCTGGACTGCAAAGACCTCAGCTACATTTCCAGCTCCGGTCTGCGTATCTTCCTCACCGTGCGTAAAGCCGCCGCCGCCAAGGGCGGAAAGGTCGTCGTCAAAGACATCAATACCGAAATCCGCCAGGTATTCATGATGACGGGTTTCCTGAACCTGTTTGAGATTCAGGAGAGCTAAGGGATGGAAAACATACAGGATCGTTTTCTGCGCTACGTAAGCGTGGACACCCAAAGCAACGAGGAGTCCGAAACCCAGCCGTCGGCGGCCAAGGAGTGGGATCTCCTGAAAATGCTGCGGGACGAGCTTCAGTCCATGGGCGTTGACGTTACCCTGGACGAGTACGGCTATGTGATGGCCTCCCTTCCTTCCAACATCGGCAAGGATGTTCCGGCCGTGGGCTTCATCGCCCATGTGGACACCGCCCCCGATGCCAGCGGAGCCAACGTGAAGCCCCAGATCATCGAAAACTACGACGGCGGGGAGATTCCCCTCAAGGGCGTTCCCGGCCTGTCCCTCAAGCCCTCCGAGTTCCCCGAGATGCTGCACTATGTGGGCCAGACGCTCATCACCACCGACGGCACCACCCTCCTGGGTGCCGATGACAAGGCCGGCGTGGCCGAAATCATGCAGGCGGTCCAATACATGGTGGAGCACCCGGAATTCAAGCATGGTCCCGTCAAGATCGGCTTCACGCCCGACGAAGAGATCGGCCGCGGCGTGGTGAAGTTCGACGTCAAGCGCTTCGGGGCCGATTATGCCTACACCATGGACGGCGGGGAAATGGGAGAACTGGAGTTCGAGAACTTCAACGCCGCATCGGCCAAAATCCATATCCAGGGCTGCAACGTGCACCCCGGCTATGCCAAGGGCAAGATGCGCAACGCCATCCTCATCGGCCAGGAACTGAACGGGATGCTTCCCGTGATGGCCCGCCCGGAATACACGGAAGGCTACGAAGGCTTTTTCCACCTTATTTCCTTCAAGGGAACGGTTGAGGAGGCCGATTTCGCCTACATCATCCGGGACCACGACCGCGCCAAGTTCGAGGCCCGCAAGGAGATGATGCAGAAGGTGACGGATTTCATCAACACCAAGTACGGGGAAGGCACGGCCACGGCCGTCATCAAGGACCAGTACTATAATATGCGTGAGCAGGTGGAGCCGCACTACCACATCATCGACAAGGCCGTGAAGGCCATGGAGATGGCCGGCGTCAAGGCCAAGATCCAGCCCATCCGCGGCGGCACCGACGGCGCCAACCTTTCCTTCAAGGGCCTGCCCTGTCCCAACATCTTTGCCGGCGGCCTCAACTTCCACGGCAAAATGGAGTTCGTGCCCCTGCAGAGCATCGAAAAAGCCTGTCAGGTGGTGCTGAATATTGTTTCCCTGTTTGCCGAGTAACCCATGGAAGAAAAGAAACCCATCTCCCTGCCGGAGAATGCGCACCGGGAGCTGAAACCCGGAGAAGAGTATAAGCCCATCCTGGATCCCGCCAAGAAGTACGCCGAAGCTACGCCGTATTCGGTGTCCATCGGCATTCTTATGGTCATCCTGTTCAGCGCTGCGGCGGCGTACCTGGGCCTCAAGGTGGGCCAGGTATTCGAGGCGGCCATCCCCATCGCCATCATCGCAGTGGGCCTCACGGGCGCTTTGGGCCTCAAGCAGGGCCTCAGCCAGAACGTGATTATCCAGAGCATTGGCGGCTGCAGCGGCGCCGTGGTGGCCGGAGCCATCTTCACCCTGCCCGCCATCTACATCCTGGGCGTGGACGTGCCTTTCTGGCACATGATGCTGAGCTCCCTGCTGGGCGGTGTGCTGGGCATCCTGTTCCTGATTCCCTTCCGCAAGTACTTCGTGAAGGAGATGCACGGGAAGTATCCCTTCCCGGAGGCAACCGCCACCACGCAGGTGCTCATCAGCGGTGAAAGCGGCGGCTCCAGTGCCAAGACGCTCATCACCGCCGGCCTCATCGGCGGTCTTTACGACTTCTGCGTAGCCACTTTCGGCACCTGGGCCGAGACCA
>Ga0310696_10000456_pt1 | contig 64939 bp, 49 predicted proteins | sample AusTroGonzalo_MG_4_FD_203885 | JGI IMG/M metagenome (GOLD analysis project Ga0310696, IMG submission 203885) | Bovine rumen microbial communities from tropical cattle in Woodstock, Queensland, Australia - Gonzalo_02 (v2) (version 2) | ecosystem: Host-associated > Mammals > Digestive system >...
TGGTTTTTACGAGCGTCTGTTCTCCCGCGCCGTCGCCCAGATCGAAGGTGTAGGTAACGCGGATCGAATAGTCGTTGTTGCTGAGCAGGTTCTCGAACGAACGGACGGAGAGATCTTCTGCGATCGTCGCGTCGTCGCCGTGCAGGAGTTCGACCTTCGAGATCGCGCCGACCTGATCGGCGTCGGTGACCGCGGTTTCAAACGAGATCGCCGTCTGGGTGGCGGCGGCGTTTTGGATCGAGAGGGTCGGCGCCTGTTTTGCCGCGGTTTTGACCGTGAAAGAGATCGTTTCGTCCCGCCCGTCAAGACCGTCGTAGTGAGCGACGACCGTATACGCCCGATCGGAAAGAAGCCCGTCGGCGCTCTTTGCCGCCGCGTCGGGTTCGCCGACTTTTTCGCCGTCCAGACAGAGTTCCAGTTTTGATACGGCGAGGTCGGGGAGTTCGTCGTCCAAAAGGTAATCCCACGTTATAGAGGTTTGCGTGACCGCTGCGTCACGGAAAAGCAGGATCGCGTCGGTGCGAACGGCTTTTTTGGCGAGCGTATGCAAAGCGGCGCCTTCTCCGCCGAGATCGTCGTAGTAAGCCGCGACGGCGTACTGATACGCGGTATTGGGCGTCAGACCGTCAAAGACGACGGCGCTTTCGCCGAGGGAAAGATCCTTTTCCAGAATCGTCTCTCCGTCGTAGAGAAGCGCTTTCAGATATCCGTCGGTGCTTTCGATCAGCCCGTATTTGTCCTCGACGTTTACGTCAAACGAAACCGAGCGCAGGGTGGTCGCGGGCTCGCCGAGGGCGACCGCCATCTGATCGTCCGTGCGGACGCCCGCCCGGACGGTCCTTTCTCCGTCGAGTCTGACGTCCTTGATCTCGGTCCCGTCGATATACTTGATGGCATCCAACGTATACTCGACGATGCCGGCGGCGTCCCCGACGTTGACCTTGAGGATCAGATTTTCCATATCCGATCCTTTTTCAAACATATAGTTGGCGTATTTCACGCCGTTCAGGGTAAAGGACTGGATCTCGTAGCTGTCCGGGTTGGAAAGGCGGATCACGACGAAGACGTTCTGGTTCTTTTCAGCGTAGAAAATATCGGAAGCGCCGCCCTCCACTTCCAGCGTGTCGGCGGCTTTTTCCTCGAGCGGAACCGCGTCGGGGTCGAACGGGTCGGGTTCGGCTCCGGTGGACGATCCGTCGTAATAATCGCCCTCGACGGCGGGCGCCGAGGCGTCCGGTTCCGCAACGTCCGACGTCGCAACGTCGGGCGCAGAGTCCGCCGCGAGCAAACGCGGCGCCAGCCCGTACCGCAGCACGTTCGCGTCGCCGCGGAGCGAGATGCCCTCGTAGACGGGGGGCGTCGCTTCCCGCGGTACGCCGGAAGTCACGGCGGCGTCTGTCGCGGTACCGGAAGTCACGGCGCCGTCTGTCGCGGCGTCGGCGGGCGCAGAACTCTTTCCCCCGCAGGACGCAAGAGCGAGCGAGAGACAAAGAATGAGGAAAGCGACGAGAAGAACACGGACGGTTTTCATCTTATTTGACCCTTTCGGTATAAATATACGATATTACCATTTTTATATTATAGCATACGTATATCGGATATGTCAAGAGCGGGAGGCGCGGTGAGGGGCGCCCTGTCGATATACGGCGCGGCGTTCCGCACCGTTCGATATAATTGCCGCGGCGGTTGCCGCGGCAATTTCGAGATGTTCCGCGTTCCGCGGAACTCGATATATCGCCCGCCGAGACGCGGCGGGCGATAAGTATAGAAGACCAAAAGCAAAGCGAACGGGTGACGACGCGTTTTTGAAACCGCAAAACGGCGCCGGGGCGCCGTTTTGCTTTTCCATATTCCATTGTTGAAGTTCTTTGCTCCGCTTTCTTTCAAGAAAGCGGACGCGTCTCCCCCTCGTCGCTCTTTACGCCGTTTTCAGCGCCATACCGAACTTGTCGGACAGGGCGGAGACGAGGGCGTCGACCGAGGGCTGGATCTCGGCGCGGGCGAGCGTCCGCTCGTCGGAGGAGAAGGCGAAGCGGAGGGTGACCGACTCGCCGTTTTCACCCTCGTAGAGGTCGACGAGCGTCACGTCCTTCAGGTACTTGCCGGCGGCGTCGCGCGCGACCTTTTCGACGGCGGCGAAGTCGAGTTTGCCGACCGAAGCCGTGAAGGACAGGTCAACGTCGATCCCGGGGTAGCGGGACGGCTCGCGATAAGCGAGGGGTTTTTCCGAAATCGAGGAGAAGATCTCCATATCGAGTTCAAACGCGAGGATCGCCGCCTTCTTGTCGAGTTTGGCGCGCACCGAGGGGTGCAGGGTGGTGAGGAAGCCGATCTCCGCCCCGTCGAGGGAGACCGAAGACAGGTTGACGGGGTGCTGCCAGTTGAAGCGCGGCGCGGCGTCCGCGAAGTCGGGGAGGCGGTGCTTCAGGGTGCGGAAGATCGCCACCAGCATATCGTGGGCGCGGTAGTAGAGGGTCTCCTCGTTTGCGGTGCGATCGAAGAGGACGACGCCGAGTTTCTTGCGCTCGTTGCAGGCGCCGTCGGCGTCGAGCCCGTCGACCGTGTGTCCGATCTCGAAAAGGCCGAACGCGTCGGAGAAGCCCTTGTTCTCGTAGGCGAAGGAGAGCAGCGTCGGGATCATCGAGATCCGGAACGACGCGTGCTCCGGGGTCTGCGCGTTGATGAGGCGCACGTTTTTCGGCGTCTCGATCCCGAGCAGTTTATCCTTGGCGCTGTCGCTCCAGATGTAGGAATGGACCTCGTGCAGCGAGAAGCGCTCGACGAGCAGATCCTTGATCCGCTTTGCGTCGGTCGCGGGGACCTCGGCGCGGACGGGATGCAGGGGCGAGAGGGTCGTCGTGATCTTGAAGTTGTCGTAGCCGTAGATCCGGGTGATCTCCTCGATCAGGTCGGCTTTGATCGTCACGTCCTTGGTCGCGCGCCAGCTCGGCACGTCGACCTTGAAAGCGTCGCCGTTCCGCGTCACGCCGAAGCCGAGCGAGGACAGGGTCGCCGCGATTTGGTCGGACGAAATATCGATCCCGGTATAGCGATCCACGAAGGGCTTGTCGATCTCGAGCGTGATCTTGTCGAACTTGTGCGGGTAGACGTCGGTCAGCCGACCGGTCACCTTCGCCGCGGGGTCGATCGCGAAGAGCAGGTCGAGGAAGCGCCCGATCGCGGGAACGGTCAGTTCGGGGTCGAGCATCTTCTCGTAGCGCATCGAGGCGTCGGTGCGGAGCCCGAGCCGGGACGAGGTCTTGCGCACCGAGATCCCGTTGAAGTTCGCGCTCTCCAGGAACAGCGAGTCGGTGTCGTCCTCGATCTCGGAGGCGAGACCGCCCATCACGCCGGCGATCGCCACGGGCTCGCCCTTCGAGCAGATCATCAGCGTGTTCTCGTCGATGGTCCGCTCGACGCCGTCGAGCGTTTGGAAGACGAAGGGGGCGGGGAAGCGGCCGACCTCGACCTGCCCGACGCGGCGGCGGTCGAAGGCGTGCATCGGCTGCCCGAGTTCCATCATGACGTAGTTGGTCAGGTCGGCGAGCAGATTGATGGCGCGCGACCCGCAGTAATAGAGGCGGATCCGCATATTGACCGGGCTCTTTCTGACCGAGATCCCCTCGACGGTGATCCCCGAATACCGGAAGCAGAGGTCGGGTTCCTTCACGTCGATCTTGAGGGCGGGCAGACTGTCGTACTGCGCCGTCGGGTGGGTCGGCACGGGGCGGAGCGGACGGTTCGCGAGGGTCGCGAATTCGCGCGCGATCCCGTAGTGGCCCCACAGGTCGGGGCGGTTGGTCAGCGACTTGTTGTCGACCTCGAAGAGCAGGTCGTCGATCGCGTAGACCGATTTCAGGTCGGCGCCGAGCGGAACGTCGTCGGTGATCTCCATCAGCCCCGAATGATCGGCGGAAATGCCGAGTTCGGCTTCCGAACAGCACATCCCGAAGGAGGGGAATCCGGCGATCTCGGCTTGCCCGATCTTGTTGCCGCGGACGTTTGCGCCCACCGTCGCGAAGGCGACCTTCATCCCCGGGCGCACGTTGGGCGCGCCGCAGACGCAGTCGACGAGATCTTTGCCGGTGTTGATCTTCAGAAGATGGAGTTTGGAAGACGACGGGTGCGGTTCGACCGAGGCGATCTCGGCGACGATCACGCCGCTGACGTCGGCGCCCGGCTCGAAGATCTCCTCGACCTCAGCCGTCGAGAGGGTGAAGCGCTGAATGAGCGCGCGTTTGTCGAGCCCCGAAAGATCGACGAAGTCGCCGATCCAGTTCATAGAAAGCAGCATAGCGTTGTCCTCCCTCCTTTACTCGCTCACGAACTGCGACAGCGCGGAAAGCGAGCCGCCGTTGAAGTCGCGGATGTCCTTGACCCCGAACTTCATCATCGCGAGCCGGGTCAGCCCCAGCCCGAACGCGAAGCCGGTGTAGCGGTCGACGTCGATCCCGCCCGCCTTCAGGACGTTCGGGTGGATCATTCCGCAGGGGCAGAGTTCGAGCCAACCCGAGTTCTTGCAGGACGGGCAGCCCTTGCCGCCGCAGATAAGACAGTTGATGTCGAGCTCGAAGCCCGGTTCGACGAAGGGGAAGAACCCGGGACGGAGCCGCACCTTGATGTCGCGCCGGAAGACCTCGGAGAGCATCGTCTTCATAAAATAGATGAGGTTCGAGATCGAGATGTTCTCGTCGATCATAATCCCCTCCATCTGGAAGAAGGTGTTTTCGTGGCAGGCGTCGATCGCCTCGTTGCGGAAGCAGCGGCCGGGGAAGATGGCGCGCAGCGGGGCGCCGTATTTTTTCATGATGTAGTTCTGCGCCGCGGAAGTGTGGGTCTTCAGCAGCTGCCCGTTCTCGATGTAGTAGGTGTCCTGCATATCGCGGGCGGGGTGGTGCTTCGGGATGTTGAGCGCCTCGAAGCAATGGTAGTCGTCGACGATCTCGGGATAGTCCTCGATCGTGAAGCCCATCGACGAGAAGATCTCCTCGAGTTCGCGCTGAACGAGGGTGATCGGGTGGTAGGAACCGACGGCGTCGCGCGCGGGAAGGGTGGGGTTGTACTTTTTCTGCCGGCGGATCTCCGCCGCCAGCGCCGCGGCGCGAAGCGCCTCTCCGGTCTTGGCGATCGCCTCGGAAAGTTCGTTTTTCAGCGTGTTGATAAGCTGCCCCGCCTCGGCTTTCTCGCTCTGCTCGACGTTGCGGAGTTCCGACATCAGGTCGGTGACGGGACCCTTCTTGCCGAGGAACGCGACGCGGAGCGCCTCGAGCGCCTCGGGGGACCCGGCTTTTCCGAGTTCCTCGTCGAAACGCGCGCGCAGTTCCTTGATCTTCTCTTTCAGGATCATATCGGTTTTTCCTTTCGGTATATTACAAACTATTGCCTATTATAATACAGTTGCTCCCGGTTGTCAAGCGGGATCAGGGGCAAATCCGCCGATAGGCGGCGACGATCGCGTCGGCGGTCCCGGGGGCGGCGACGTCGTCGATCGGAAGTCCGCGTTCGAGCCGCATCCGGAGTTCGGTCGAGCTGATCTCCCGCACGTCGGCGGGAGAGGGGAAGAGGACCGTTTTCGCCCCGTGCACGGCGTTCCAGTCCGCCATCCCGCGCTCGTAGAGATAGTCGCTCTCCGTCCGCACGCCCTTGAAGATGAACGAGAGACGGTTTTCGCGGACGTAGTCGGCGACCAGCCCGTCGGAGGCGTCGACCGTCACGTTCGGCAGCCCCGCCGTCGCCAGCCGCAGGAACGCAAGCCGGTCGGAAAGGGGAAAAAGACAGGTTTTGTCGGGATTCACGAAGATCGCGACGCGCACCTCGTCGAAGAAGCGCGACGCCGTCTCGATCACCGCGAAATGACCCCGCGTCAGGGGGTCGAAGGAACCGGGAAACAGTACCGCCGTTTTCACGATCTTTCTCCTTCCTCGCCTTCCTCTCCGCGGAAACGGAGAAGGGTGACGTGGGAGACGCTGTACCGCGCCTCTTTCAGTACGTCGAACTTGTCGGCGATCGCCGGGACCTTTGACAGAAGATCGGGGGACCCGCTCTCGCAGACGATAAGACACCCGGGTTTTGCGATTTTTGCGGCGACGATCCTCGAAAGAGCGTCGCCGACGGCGTCAAGCGCGTAGGGCGGGTCGAGAAAGATCAGCGTAAAGCCCTCGCCCTTTCCCGCCTTGCGCAGATAACTGCGATAGTCGCTGATGAGGTATTTGCAATCGGAGAAAAAGCCGGTTTTGCGGGCGTTCTCCTTGACGATCGCGATCGCCTCCGGCGCGGCGTCGATGAAGGTGCAGGAGGCGGCGCCGCGCGAGAGCGCCTCGAGCCCGAGCTGCCCCGATCCCGCGAACAGGTCGAGCGCCCGCCGCCCCTCGAGATCGAATTGCAGGGAGGAGAAGATCGCTTCTTTCACCCGTTCGGAGGTCGGGCGGGTCGCGTCGCCGGGCAGGGAAGCGAGGCGGACGCCCTTCGCTTTCCCGGTGATGATGCGCATCATGTCGAATCCTCCTTTTTGCCGGACTTCTTGCCGGCGATCTTTTTCTTTTCGGCGAAATGCTCCGCGACCGCCCCGGCGTCGCGCGCCGAGATCCCGCGCACGGCGGCGATCTTCTCGGCGGGGGCGTCCGACAGGGCGCGAAGGGAACCGAAGGCGGCGAGCAGCCGCTTGGCTTTCGCCGGACCGATCCCCGGGATCGCTTCGAGCGAGGAGCGGGTCAGCGTCTTCGATTTGGCGCGCATCACCGACGAAACGGCGATCCGGTGCGCCTCCTCCTGGATCTTGTAGATCAGCACGTAGACCTCCTGCTTTTTCGCGAAGGAGATCTCGTTTTCGCCGTCGGTCATCGCGCGGGTCTTGTGAAACTCGTCCTTGATCATCCCGAAGACCGGGATCTCGCCGTGCCCGGTTTCGTCGAGCGCCGCGCGCCCGGCGTGGACGTGTCCGACGCCGCCGTCAAGGAGGATCAGGTCGGGGGCGACGCCGAGCGAGGACGAACCGTCGCCGATATGGGACAGCCGCCGGGTGAGCGCCTCTCGCATCGCGCCGTAGTCGTCGACCCCGTCGGTCGTTCTGATCTTGAAGGTGCGGTAGTCCGAGCGCTTCGGCTTTCCGCGCTCGAAGACCGCCATGGACGCGGTGATATGCTCGCTTCCGAGGTTGGAAATATCGTACGCCTCGATCCGTTCGGGCAAAACTTCCAACCCGAGAAGGGAGGCGAGCGACACGAGCGTTCCCTCCTCACGCGCCGATTCGGCGCGGTACCGGTCGGCGCGCTGCTTCGCGTTGGTCTTTGCCATTTCGCAGAGGTCGCGGAGTTCGCCGCGCTTCGGCGTTCTGACCGTCACGGCGCGTCCCGCTTCGCGCGAAAAGAGTTCCGAAAGGACGGCGCAGTCCTCGGGATCAAGCGGGAAGGCGGTCAGGATCTCGCGGGGATAGTCCCCGATCTCGGAATAATAGCGGAGCAGAAGCCCCGTCACGTCGTTCCCCTCGGCGATCTCGCCCGCCGAGAAGAGGTACTCGTTCTTGTTCAGAAGTTTGCCAGCCCGGACGTTCAGGACGGCGAACACGCCCGCCAACTCGTCCTCGTAAAGCGCGAAAACGTCGCGGCTGACCGACGCGTCGCAGACGACTTTCTGTCGGTCGGAGAGGCGGTGCAGGGCGGCGATCCGGTCGCGGTATTTCGCCGCGATCTCATACTCCTCCCGCTCCGAGGCGCTCTTCATCGCCTCGGTCAGTTCGCGCTCGGTTTCGGCGACGTTGCCCTCGAGCACCCATCCGGCGCACTTGACGAGAGCCCGGTATTCTTCCGCCGAGACCCCGTTCCGGCAGGGGGCGACGCAGCGACCCATCTGATCGTAGATGCAGGGGCGCTCGCGCCCGATCTCTTCGGGAAACTTCCGGCGGCAGGTAGGCAGCGAAAAGACCCGCTTCACCGCGTCGAGCGCCTCGTGCGCCGTCGCGGAGGATTGGTAGGGGCCGAAGTACCTGCCCTTGTCGTCGACCCGTTGACGGGTGACGGTAAGAGACGGGTAATCGCCCCGGCTGATCTTGATATAGGGATAGGACTTTGCGTCCTTCAGCTTGACGTTGTATTTGGGGGAATAGCGCTTGATGAGGACGTTTTCGAGGGTCAGCGCCTCCATTTCCCCGTCGCAGAGGATGTAGTCGAAGTCGGCGACCCGGCTGACCATCCGCGCCGTCTTGACCGAGTGCTCGCTTCCGACGAAGTAACTCGTTACGCGGTTTTTCAGTTTGCGGGATTTTCCGACGTAGACGACCGTTCCCTCGCGATCCTTCATCAGGTAGACGCCGGGAGAGAGGGGAAGGGTCGCCGCTTTTTCGCGCAGAGCGGGGAGGTTGGGGTTCGATACCGTCACGGCGATCTCCTTTCTTTCGGCGATTTCGGGGAAAGGGACAGAAAAGCGGCGGTCATCGTGCAGGCGCACCACGACCGCCGCTTTCGGCGGGCTGCTTCAGTTCTCGAAGCCCGAATCGATCAGAGCCGTAAGACCGTCCAGCGCCTCCGCCTCGTCGGGTCCGTCGGCGATCAGGGTAACGGTCATTCCTTTGACGATCCCCATCGAGAGGACGCCGAGCAGGCTCTTCGCGTTGACGCGGCGATCCTCGTTCTCCAGCCAAACCGAACTCTTGTAGGAGTTGACCTTCTGGATGAAATAGGTGGCGGGTCTGGCGTGCAGACCGACGCTGTTGCGAATCGTTACGTTACGAGAAATCATATCCGTCTCCTTTTCGTTTGAAGAAAAGATTGTTCGTTGCGCGCCTATTCGATACTTTGTTATTTTAAGTATAACAAATCCCGACGCTAAAATCAAGAGCGAAACGGCGCGTGCGTGCAAAATCGTCATTTTGTTACAAAACCGAAAAAGAGAAAAGAACGGGAACGGGCAAAATCACAACAAAACGGGGCGTTTTTCGTCTTTTCGTCACGGTTCGGGCTCTTCCGCCGCCGCCTTCTTCGCCCCGCGTTTCGCTTTTTTCGGCTTCGGCGGGTGGGCGGCAAGGTAGGCTTCGTAGAGGTCGGGACGGCGTTCTTTGGTCAGTTCCAGCGCGCGTTCGAGGCGCCAGGCGTCGATCTTCGCGTGATCGCCCGACAGCAGGATCGCCGGGACCTCCTCGCCCTCGTAGACCGGGGGACGGGTGTACTGCGGATATTCGAGCAACCCCGAGGCGATGCTCTCCTCCTCGTGACATTCGGGCGAGGCGAGCACGCCGTCGATCAGCCGCGAAACGGCGTCGACGAGAACGCAGGCGGGGAGTTCCCCGCCGGTCAGCACGTAGTCTCCGATCGAGATCTCCTCGTCGACGAGGCGGTCGATCGCCCGCTGATCCACCCCTTCGTAGTGCCCGCAGAGCAGGATCAGCCGGTCGTAGGCGGCGAGCCGTTTCGCCGTTTGCTGGTCGAACCGCGTTCCTTTCGGGGAAAGGTAGACGGTCCGGCGGTTTTCGCCGGCGGGAAGGTCGGCGAGAACGGCTTTGAAACAGCGGTCGATCGGCGGCGCCGCCATCACCATCCCGTTTCCGCCGCCGTACGGAGTGTCGTCGACGTTGTTGTGCTTGTTTTCGGCATAATCGCGGATCTGGTGCGTCTTTATCCCGATGATCCCGGCTGCCTGCGCGCGGCCGATAATGCTCTCGGAGAGGATCCGGTCGACGAGGTCGGGAAACAGGGTCAGAATATCGAACTTCACTTTGCGCCGTCCTTTCCCCCGACGACCTTTTCGGCGTTATCGTCGAAAAAGCCGGGGATCGGGGTCACGAAGACGCCGCTTTCGGGGTCTTTTCTTTTGACGAACGCCGGCACGTCGGGGAGCAGAACCTCGCCGCTTTTCGTTTCGACGACGAGCAGATCGGCGGCGGGGGATTCGCGGATCTCGGAAAGCGTTCCGTAAACCGTCCCGTTCCCGGCGTCGACGACGGGAAGCCCGTACAGGTCCTGCCGGAGGACTTGTCCCGGCGAGAGGGGAAGGTCGGCGCGTTTGGCGTACACGACCCGCCCGCGCAGAGCGATCGCCTCGTCCGCCGAGGAGACTTCTTTGAAAGAAAACAACGCCGCCCCCTTGTAGACCGACGCGTTTTCGGGCGTCAGAGGCAAAAACCCCCCGGCTTTGTCCGCAAGATACAGGACGGGAAGAGACGCAAGCACCGACGGCGCGTCGCACCACGATTCAATTTTGACCGCGCCCTTCACCCCGTGCTGACAGACGATTCTGCCGCATTCCAGGAACTCTTTTTTCATTTGGTTTCGTCTCCTTTGTCCGCTTGTGCGATGCGCTTACTTTTGAAGAAGGACGAGAGCAACGCCGCCGATTCGTCGGCGAGTACGCCGGGCGCGAGCGTAGTCTTGTGGTTGAGGGGAAGCGCGTTGAGATCGAAGAGCGAACCGAACGCGCCGAAGCGCGGGTCGCTCGCCCCGATCACCGTCCGGTCGATCCGGGCGTTCAGGATCGCCCCGGCACACATCGGGCAGGGCTCGAGGGTGACGTAGATCGTCGTATCGTTGAGCCGCCAGCCCCCCACCGCGCGGCAGGCGTCGCGGATGGCGTTCAGCTCGGCGTGACCGAGCGCGCACTTGTCGGTCTCGCGGGTGTTGCGGGCGGTCGCGACGATCTCTCCGCGCCGGACGACGACGCAGCCGACAGGAACCTCGCCTGCCGCCGCCGCTTTTTCGGCTTCGGCAAGGGCAAGCCGCATATATTCTTCGTCAGTCATAAAAACTCCTTTCGGTCAAAGGGGCAGGAACGTCAATACGATACAGAGCAGGGCGGGCAGGATCAGGAGGGTCGTCCCGAACGATCGCAGGTTCGCTCCGGTCGGCTTATCGGGCAGAAAAGCCGCGGCGGCGGTTCGCTCCGGGTCGTCGCTCCGGATCGGGGAACGGAAACGCAGGATCAGGGCGGCGACGAGCGCGAGCGCCCCGATCACGGCGAGCGGCGCGATCTCTCCCGCCCGGGAGAGCAGGAGCGAGAGCGCGTTGTTGGTCAGATGAAACAGGAAGGGGAGCCAGAACGATTCCGACGAAGCGGCGACAGCCCCGAGGAAGAGCCCGCCGACGAGAGCGTAGGGGATCTGAGCGAGGTTCATATGCACGAGCGAAAAGAGAATTGCGGTGACCCAGACCGCCGTCTTTTTGCCGTACGGAAGAAAGAGGCGAAGCAGCAGAAAGCGGAAGAAAAACTCTTCGGCAAACGCGGGCGCGAGCGCGTAGTTCAAAAACAGGATCGGGAAACTGCCCGTCGGAGAGGGCGACGAGATCCCGAACAGCCCTGCGAACGCCGCCGCGAGCATCGAAACGAGCATCACCGTCAGAAGAAACAGCGGAAGAAGCCAAAGGTGCGCCCACGCGCGTCCCGTCGGCGCCGACAGCGCGATCTTTCCGTCGCCGCGCTCTTCGCGGGAGAGGGGCAGAAGGAGGAGAAACGGCGCCAACGCCGCGACGACCTGCACGCCGAAAACCGCCGCGTCGCCCGGCAGATACGCGCCGAGGAAACGCACGCAAAGCCAAAGCAGCAGCATCGCCGCCCCGATCGCTCCGGTCCTCTGCATCGCGCCCGCCTTTCTCCCGGTAAAACGACCGGGATTTTCCTTATATAAATAGTTTAGCATAGACGACGGGGAAAGTCAATCGGCATTCTCGCCGCGCCGGCACCATCCCAAACGAGTTTCTCGCCGGTTTGACCTCTCGCGTCGGACGCGTCTGGGTCGACTGAAAACGGTTTCATAACCGCTTGGGGCGTCGAAGGGCGTCCCTTTTTTTGCGCGGGGAACCCCGCACGCTCTACGCGCTTGCGAAGCAAAGCCGCGTTTTTTGTTATAAAAATGTCGCTATTTGCTTCCAATTCGCCGAAAAATGTGTTATAATGAACAAAAAGACCGCATTGTGCCGATCCTTTTCGCGTCCCTTTTGCGAAGAATTCGGAGGAAAACCGCTATGACAGAAACGAAACCCGCGTTTCGCATTTCGGAAAAGAAGCGAAGCGTTTTACTGGTCGAGGACGAGCCGATCAATCAGGAAATGATGAAGGCGATCCTCGCCGACTCCTACGACGTCCTCGTCGCCGGAACGGGCGAGGAGGCGTGGTCGGTCCTTTCCGCGTCGCGAGACACGCTGAGCATCGTATTGCTCGATCTGAATCTGCCCGGGATCGGCGGGATCGATCTTTTACGAAAGATCAAGGCCGACCCCGCCCTTTCGCGTTTGCCCGTGATCGTGATGACGGCGGACGGCGACGCCGAGGTCGAATGTCTGACGATCGGGGCGATCGACTTCATCCCGAAGCCCTATCCGCAGCCGAAGGTGATCCTCGCGCGGATCCGCCGGACGGTCGAGTTGTCCGAGGACCGGGTGATCCTGCGCGGGACCGAACGCGATCAGTTGACCGGGCTTTACAACCCGGAGTTCTTCTTTCTGTACGCGAACCAACTGGATCAGTATTACAGGGACCAGCCGACCGACGCCGTTTTTCTCGACGTCAACCGTTTTCACGTGATCAACGACCGTTACGGAAAAGAGTACGGCGACCGCGTTCTGAAAAAGATCGCCGGACGAGCCCTCGAGATCGCCGAGACGTCTGGCGGCATCGTCAGCCGCAAAGAACCGGATACCTTTATGATCTACTGTCCGCACCGTTCGGAATACGCGTCGCTGCTCGAGGATCTGTCGGCGTCCGCCGGGTCGGGGGACGCCGGAGACGCCCGGATCAAACTGCGGATGGGGGTCTATTCCGACGTCGATAAGAGTCTTGACGTCGAGCGACGGTTCGACCGGGCGAAAATGGCGGCGGACGCGGTCAGGGGAAACCTCGCGAAACCGATCGGCTACTACGATCACAAGATGCACGAGGACGAGATGCTCTCCGAACAGTTGGTCGACGATTTCCGGGAGGCGATCCGCGAAAAGCAGTTCGCGGTCTACTATCAGCCGAAGTTCGACGTGCGGGGAGATACTCCGACGCTCTGCAGCGCGGAGGCGCTGGTGCGTTGGAAACATCCCACGCTCGGGATGATCAGCCCGGGGCGGTTCATTCCGCTCTTTGAAAAGAACGGACTGATCGGGGCGCTCGATCGGTACGTCTGGCGGGAGACCGCTGCAAAGATCTGCGACTGGAAGGATCGCTTCGGCGTTTCGGTTCCGGTTTCGGTCAACGTCTCGCGCGTGGATTTTTACGACCCGGAACTCACCGAACGTCTGATCGCCCTCGTCAAAGAGAACCGATTGACCTGCGACGACCTGCTTCTCGAGGTCACGGAGTCGGCGTACACCGACAACGCGGAACAGATCGTCGAGAAGGTGAAAGATCTGCGCCGCGTCGGCTTCAAGATCGAGATGGACGATTTCGGGTCTGGCTACTCGTCGCTCAATATGCTGTCGTCCATGCCGATCGACGCTCTGAAACTGGATATGCTGTTTATCCGCAACGCCTTTATCGAAAAGAAGGGCGCGCAGCTGCTCGAGGTGATGATCCGCCTCGCCCGGTCCTTCGAGTTGAAGACCGTCGCGGAAGGGGTCGAGACCGAGGAACAGATGAAGACCCTGAAGGAAATGGGCTGCGACGTCATTCAGGGATATTATTTCTCCCGTCCGCTGCCCGCGGACGAGTTTGAACGGTTTATCACGGAAAAAACGTCCGCCGCGAATTGAAGCGGGGGGCGCGCTTCCACTTACCTTTTTCAGGGGGGTTTTATGATCAGTCTGGACAAATTGAGAGAGTTCGGCGCGGACGTGGACGCCGGGCTTGCCCGCTGTATGAACAGCGAGGCACTGTATCTGCGGCTCGTCGGAATGGCGGCAAACGAGCCGTCGGTCGCCGCTCTCGGCAAATATCTGAAAGAGGGCGACCTCGACCGGGCGTTCGAGGAGGCGCACAAACTCAAAGGCGTGGCGGGAAACCTGTCACTCTCGCCGATCTTCGAGCCGGTTTCGGCGCTCACCGAATTGCTTCGCCGCAAAGCCGACGGCGACTACGAAAAACTGTACGGAGAGATCGCCGCGAAGGCGGCGGAACTCGCCGCGCTCGCAAAATGAGAGCCCGACGCTCCGCCGTCGCGCAAACGTCAAGGAAGGGAACGGGGACGACGAATCAATGAAAAGAAGATGGCTTTCGCTGGTAAACGCCTGCATAATGGTCGGCATCCTTGTCTTCGTCCTGATCTTTTCGCATCAGGATCAGCAGAACAACTTCGATAAGCAGGTCGCGAACTTCGAGAACCTGACCGTCGCGATGGAACGGGTGGCCGAGAATTACCTGCAGGGAGAGCAGAGAATCTGCGACGTTTGGGCGGAGTATATCAACGGCAGGGAAATGACGCTCTCCGAGGCGACCGAGTTCATCCGGTCGTCGCACGTTCTGCAAACCACGTCCGCTCATCTGATCTACGCCGATACGCGAAAGGGGCTGTCCACCCGGTTGCCGAAGTCGACGGAAAGCGGCGACTACCGCGTCTCTTATGAAAACGTCGATATTTTCGGCAACGGGGAATGGATCGCGGACCTCGGACAGGGAGCGGTGAACGTCTCGAGAAAATACACCAATCCGATGAACACGCAGCAATCGCTGGCGTTCATCAACAAGATTCGGGTCGTCGACGAGGAGAACGCGGGCGAAATGAGGGACGCGTTTCTTTTGCGGATCGTTCCGATCTCGGATCTGGAGAAAAAGTGGGTGTTCCCGCAGCAGGAGTACGGCGCGGCGGAACTCGCCGTGATCAACGCGGACGGCGACTATATCATCAAGGGCGCTTCTTTTCTTTTCAGCAACTTTTTCGAGTTCTACAATTCCTGGAACCCCGTCGGCGCCGACGCGTTTCAGGAACTGAAAGACGCGACCGGTTCGACGAACGGCAGTTTTTTCATGAAAGACGTCGAGGGCAAGACGCTGCTGATCGCGCATACGCCGGTCGGCACGTCAAACGGATGGGTGATGCTCGGCTGCATCCGGAGTTCGTCGCTGCCCTCCAAGACCGAGAACTGGCTGCTGATCGGCGTCGTCGTGGTCGGACTGCTGTTTTTGCTTGCGATCAACACGGTCTATATGCGCTTCGTCAACAAGAGACTGCAGCAGATGGCGGAGGAGGCGGCGGCGGCGAACAACGCCAAAACGGTCTTCCTCTCCACGATGTCGCACGATATCCGGACGCCGATGAACGCCATTATGGGGCTGACCGCCATCGCGGCGAAAAAGACCGAGGAAGGGAAGCCCGTCACCGACGAACTGAAAAAGATCTCGCTCGCGAGCGGTCATCTGCTCACCTTGATCAACGATATCCTCGATATTTCCAAGGTGGAGAGCGGACGGCTGTCGCTCAACCCCCTGACGTTCTCGATCGTCGAAACGGTCGAAAACCTGGTGAACATTTCGCAGCCGATGGTCCGCGAAAAGGCGATCGAGTTCAATTTCCGCGTCGATCACGTCGAACGGGAGTATCTCTACGCCGATCAGATGCGTCTGAACCAGATCTACATCAACGTTCTGTCAAACGCCGTCAAGTATACCCCGCCGGGCGGGACCGTCAACGTCGATCTTCGCGAGGAGCCGAGCGAAAAGCCGGGGTGCGTGAAACTGGTCTACCGGGTCGCGGACAACGGGATGGGGATGAGTCCCGAGTTTATGGCGGTCATGTATCAACCCTTCTCGCGGCAGACCGATTCCCGCGTCAACAGGATCCAGGGGACCGGTCTGGGACTTGCCATCACGAAGAAGATGGTCGACCTGATGGAGGGCGTCATCGAGTGCGAGAGCGAGCCGGACAAAGGGACGACCTTCACGATCACGCTGGATCTTCCTGTCGCCGACCGGGCGCCCGACGAAATGCAACTCGGCGCGATCGACGTCCTGCTCGTCGACGACGACCGCACGCTGCTCGAAACGGCGGCGGATACGCTCGCATCCCTCGGAGCGAAGGTCAGCACCGCCGGGAGCGGCGGGGAAGCGCTCGCGCTTCTCGAGGAACGGACGAAGACCGAGAACAAGAGTTTCGACGTCGTGATCCTCGACTGGAAGATGGCGGAAATGGACGGGGTCGAAACGGCGCGTTTGATCCGCGGGAAGATCAGCGAAAAGATCCCGATCCTCCTGATCTCCGCCTACGACTGGTCGGACATTGAGACCGCCGCGGTCGACGCCGGCGCGAACGGCTTTATCAGCAAGCCGCTCTTCCGTTCCACCCTGTTCGAGAAGATCAACGGGCTTCTCGCCAAGGACGCGAAACCAATGGATCCGGAGGATAATTATTCGGATCTTGCAGGTATGAACGTCCTGATCGCCGAGGACAACGACATCAACTGGGAGATCATTCACGCGATGCTCGATATGGTCGGGGTCGGGTCGGAGCGCGCCGCGAACGGAAAACTGTGCGTCGAGGCGCTCTGTGCCGCGCCGGTCGGCAAATACGACCTGATCTTTATGGATATCCAGATGCCCGAAATGAACGGGCTGGAAGCCACGAGGACCATCCGGGCGCTCGACGATCCGGGCAGGGCGGGCATACCGATCGTCGCCATGACGGCGGACGCCTTCTCCGAGAACGTTGCCGAGTGCCTCGCCGCCGGAATGGACGGGCACGTAGCCAAACCGATCGATCTCAAAATCGTTATCAAAGAAATCCGCAAAATAAAGGAGAAAAGAAAATGAAAAAGATCCTGGCTGTCGCACTGGCGCTCCTGTTCGTCCTCCTTGCCGTTTCCTGCGGGAAAGGAAGCGACGAGGGCTTTACCCCTTCGCTTGACCCGGAGACCGAGTGCACGATTACCGTCGTCGGTCATTACGACAACTTCGAGGCGCTCGAAGCGGAGTTCATTCGGTTCAGATCGTATTATCCGAACGTGACGCTCAAATACGACAAATTGGACAACTACAACAAGATCGTTTCCACCGCGCTGGTCGAGGGAAAGCCCGATATTTTCTTCTCTTTCCCGTGGATGATCGCGTCGGAGGATAACCGCGCGATCTTCGAGAACGCGGAGGATCTGTCGGACTCCGCGCTCGGGATCGACCTCTCCTGTATCCGGGACGGTCTTTTGAACGAGGACCCGGACGGAAAGGTCTCTCTCGTCCCGGTCTACACGACCACCTACGGGATGCTGATCAACGAAAAGATCTTTGAGGCAGAGAACCTCTCGGTTCCGAAAACCTACGACGAGTTGGTCGAGGTCTGCGGCAAACTGAAGGACGCCGGCTACGCCAACCCGATTATGGGGTACAACAAGAACACGTCCTTGCTCTATTCTCTGTTCTTCCCGTACTTCTGCGGCTCGATCGCGGGCAACGCGGATGCGATACGGGAACTTAACGCCATGCAGAATTCCGCCGGGGAATATATGAGGGGCGCGCTGGAACTGATCGAGGACTTTATGGGACGCGGTTTCGTCGACCTTGAGAGCTGCAACCGGCTCGAGACCGATTACGACGCCGTAATCATGCGTTTCTTCGAGGGGGACGTTCCGATCATGCTGGCGTCGGGTTCGACGGTCTCGGGAACCGAGAAGAGAGAAATCAAGTCGCCGAAATTTACCGCCAACCCGTTCAAGTACAGTTTTCACCCCGTTCCCTCCACCGACAAGGGCGGCTATTTCCTCAACACGATCTCGCTCGGCTTCTCGGTGAATAAAAACAGCGAGAATCTCGCCGTCGCCAACGAGTTTATGCGGTTTCTGATCAGCACGGGCGAACTGAACCGGATGGCGCTGGGCAAACGGATGGTCACCCCCTGCAAGGACATGAAATTCGACGGGATCTATCGCGCTTTCGGCGAGGTTCCGGAAAGCCGCACGATCTATATGTACGACCTCGGACTTGCCGACGCCCCCGACAAACAGGTTCGCCTGGCGGGCGCGCAGGTGACGAACCAAACGATGACGGTGGACGAAGCGATCCGGGCGTTCGGAACGCTACAATAAACGGCGGGGATCGACGCCCCCGCCGCCCGCAGAGCGGCGAATGAAGCGTTCCCGCGCTTCTTTGTTGCCGGCACAATAGAAGGAATGTAACCGTAGGACGCTCGCGCGGGACTCGGCTGCCCGCGTTGAAGAGACCGAGGCGGCTGGCGCAAGTTGAAAAGACAATGCGGGGCTATCGCTTGGGACTCTGAAGTCGCGTTTCGGAGAACAGGGTGGGCGCTTATGAATGTAACCATAGGACGCTCGCGCGGGACTCTGAACCCGCGTCTCGAACAACAAGGAGCGGCGCTTTTACTGTGCCGGGGCGAGGCGCTTGAAATATGCACGGCTCCGCCGCGCATATTCGGGGTTCTGAGTCGTGCGCTGTGTAGCAAAAGAGACCTGCGCGAACCGAAGTTCGCACAGGTCTCTTTTGGTGCTATAGCAGAAGCAATACACAAACTCTCAAGGAGAGGTTTTCCGGTCGGAGACACAGTCCGTTTCCCATATTAAAAAAATATTGATTTTGGGAAACAAGCGATTCTCGTTGGGAAAACGTCAAGATTCTTCAAGATAAACCTTCGGGAACTTGGCAGCTTTCTCGGGAGGATCGTGCGTCAATTGATAAGGTCAATAGGACCTATAAGTACAAGAAGAGAAAATAAAAAAGGATTCAGCCCCGAAGTGTGGCGGTATCCGCCAAGTTCCGGTATTTTTCAACCGGCGTGAGCTAAACCCTGTTTATATTATAATCTTTTTCTCGTAAATGTCAAGCATTTTCTTGTAGTTCATTGAAAACCATAAAAAGGAGACGAAACAATGACGCAAACGACCATTTTCGACGAGATCTTCGTCGACAACTTCGCCGGAGGCGGAGGAGCCGGGCTCTGATTTTCCGCAAAGGGGGCGCAAGGTATTTCCCCGGAACGGGTGGGCGTGAACAAAAGCCGTCCTTGACAAGGCGGGGGTTCTGTGCTACACTTTAAGTGCGCGGGAAGTGGGGTTAGAAAATGTAAGTGACGAGAGCGGCGATCAGGTTGAGAATCACATCTTGCCACGTGTTCAGCCAGATCGCCAGGTCGAGGATGCGGAGCATTTTATCACCTCCTTTCCGCGTTTTCGTAGAAAAAAGCGCAGGTTCTCCGGCTTGTCAAGGCGCGGAGGGCATAAAAAGAAGAAGTCCCGAACGGGGCTTCTTTTTTTGCGGAAAATAGATCCCGGCCGCCGAAGCAGCCGGGAGGGGTCATTTCTTATATTTTTTCAGAATGTGGTCGACGGCTTTTTCGAGATAGTCGCTGTCGTCACTCGTAATTGTTTCGACTGTTAGACCAAGCTCCTCGTACATTTTCTTTGTTTCCTGTTTCGTCGCGAGGTATTTGCTTGTTGTCATCCCGTTATACTCGATTATCAGATTTTTGTAATCCGGTAGTGTAAAATCAGGATGAAGTTCTATTTCTTTTCCTGTTTTGGGATCTGTGTATTCGACCGGATTTTCGTAAATTACCCTGACGTTTGTATCCCAGAGATGGTCGAGTATGATTTTCTCGGGCATGCTCCGGGTTCTGACGCCGCTTTTTGCCCGGTATTTTCGGTTTCCGTAACCGTCAAGGATTTCAAAAGACGTGCAGTTTGTGATACGAAGGTCTATTGCTTTGTCTTTGTACTTGTTCCAACATTCTTTACAGAAGTGGTATCTGTTTGTCGGATTATTGCATGTCAGGCAGATTAATTCGTACTTTGGCTGCTCTTGATCTTTTTCGCACGGCTTGTCTTTTTCGTGCCACTTGCCGCACTTCTCACATTGAACGATCTCGCCGCTCTCTTTTTTCTTCCAGCAGTCGTAACAAAAGTCTTTTCCTTTGCCGCCCGTAGGGTTTCCGCAAACAATGCAAGCCGGTTTGTCCATTGAACTTCTCCTCTTGTTTCTGTTTCTTTGTCAATTATACCACGAATTAGAAGAAATAGCAAGTTTTCAAAACAAAAACGGTTGAACCGATGCTCGCTTGGGACTCTGAACCCGCGTGTAAGAGACCGAGGCGGCTGGCGCAGGTTGAAAAGACGAAGCGGGGCTATCGCTTGGGACTCTGAACCCGTGCGCCGAAGAACGGAGAGGGCATATATACTCGGTCGGGGCGGCGCACTTGGACTTTTCGCTGCTCCGCGGCGAAAAAGTCGGGGTTCTGAGTCGCAAACGATATGCACCAAAACAAGGCGGGAGCCCCCAAACCGGGGCTCCCGCCTTGTTTTGGTGCACCTCCAGGGACTCGAACCCTGGACCCACTGATTAAGAGTCAGTTGCTCTACCAGCTGAGCTAGAGGTGCGTGGTTTTCAAAACGCGTATTGTATTATATCCCATCTTCCGGCGTTTGTCAAGGGGAAAAACCGTTTTTTCGCTTTTTTTGTTTTTTTCGCCTTGCTACGGGAACACTTGACAGGGGCGACGGGGTTTGTTATAATCTTGTGTGGCGCGGACCGTCCCCGTGAAGCGGGACGCTCCGCAAACGAATACCGAGTGAGGAAAGCCGATGCTTGAAATCAAAAATCTGTCGTTCGACGTCCGGGAGGACGACGGGAAGAAGGAGATCCTTCGGAACGTCACCCTGACGGTCCCCGACCGCGAACTGTTGGTCATCACGGGACCGAACGGCGGGGGAAAATCGACGCTTGCCAAACTGATCGCCGGGATCGAGCGCCCGAGCGCGGGCTCGATCTTTTTCGGCGGGGAGGATATCACAAACAAAAACATCACCGAGCGCGCGCACGCGGGGATCGCTTTCGCGTTTCAGAACCCCGTGCGCTTCAAGGGGATCCGCGTCCTCGACCTGCTCCGTCTTGCGACGGGGAAGAACGCGTCGGTCGCCGAGGCGTGCGAGTATCTGTCGCTCGTCGGGCTCTGCGCGAAGGAGTACGTTACCCGCGAGGTCAACGACAGTCTCTCCGGCGGGGAACTCAAGCGCATCGAGATCGCGACGGTCATCGCGCGCGGCGCGAAACTCTCGGTTTTCGACGAGCCCGAGGCGGGGATCGACCTCTGGAGTTTCCAGAACCTCATCAAGGTCTTCCGCAAGATGCGCGCCGAGATCCGCGACGCGTCGATCATCATCATCTCGCACCAGGAACGGATCCTTCGGATCGCCGACGAGATCGTCGTCTTAAAGGACGGTCGGATCGACCGCCGCGGCACGCCGGACGAGCTTCTTCCCACGCTCGGCGACGCGGCGAGCGTTTCGATCCCCTGCCGGATGGCGGAGGAGTGCTGATATGCCGGAACTGAACGCGCTGCAAAAAAAGATCCTCGAAGAGGTAGCCGACCTGCATAAAGTGCCGGAGGGGGCGTACAACATCCGCTCGGACAGCAAATCGATCGGACGGCGCTCGACCGAGAATATCGAGATCACGCCGAAGACCGACGTCAGCGGGATCGACGTCCGTATTCGACCCGGCACCAAAAACGAGAGCGTGCATATCCCGGTCATTCTGACCGAGAGCGGACTGCGCGAGGTCGTTTACAACGATTTCTACATCGGCGAGGGCGCCGACGTCCTGATCGTCGCGGGATGCGGCATCGACAACTGCGGGAACCAGGACTCCGAGCACGACGGGATCCACCGTTTCTTCGTCGGGCGCGGCGCGTCGGTGCGCTACGTCGAAAAGCACTACGGACAGGGCGACGGAAGAGGAAAACGCATTCTGAATCCCGTGACCGAAGCGACCCTTGAAGAGGGCGCCTCGATGGAGATGGAGATGGTGCAGATCAAGGGCGTCGACGACACCGTTCGGAAGACCGTCGCGGTGCTCGGCGAAGGGGCGAAACTCGTCGTGCGCGAGCGCCTGATGACCCACGGGGAACAGCGGGCGATCAGCACCTATGACGTTCAGATGAACGGCAAGGGCGCGTCGGCGGACGTCGTGTCGCGCTCGGTCGCGAAAGACGATTCCTTCCAGCGCTTCGACGCGAAGATCACGGGCAACGCCGAGTGCCGCGGGCATACCGAGTGCGATTCGATCATCATGGATCGCGGCAGGATCCTCGCCGTTCCGGCGCTCGAAGCCAACGACGTCGACGCCGCCCTCGTTCACGAGGCGGCGATCGGAAAAATCGCCGGCGCTCAGCTCGTCAAACTGATGACGCTGGGGTTGACCGAACGCGAGGCGGAGGAACAGATCGTAAACGGATTCCTCAGTTAGGTGAAAGAGAAGCCGAAAATTGAGCGGGACGGGCTTTTTGCCCGTCCCGCTTTGCGTTTTTTCGCTTGGTATAAATCAAATCGACGATATTCATTTTGTATATGACCGAAAAAGCGCGTGTCTGAAAAGAAAAAACGGAAGCGCGCGGCTAAAAACCGAAAAAACAAAAAAGGAAAAAACGGATTATTATTCGTAAATTGGATGAAATATCCGCTTTTCATTCGTAAAAGACCGATATTTTCCGGGGAGGAAAAGGGGCGGGAGAGGGATCGGGTCAACCGAAGAAACAAAATTCGACACGCGCCCGTGTTACAATAAAGAAAAAACCGAACGGGAGAAAAGAACGAAAATGACGGGAACAGAACGAAAACCGAAACGCGCGGAGATCGAAAGAGAGGAAAGCGTGACGCGGAAAGGCGTCGTCGCCGTATATCGGCTGATCCGTCGGGGCGACGGATTTGCCGTCGCCGTCGAATGTGAGGGGCAGACCGAGGAGGTCGGGTGCTTCCCGGGCGGGGAAGCCGACGCCCGGCTTCTCTTCGGGATCGCCCGGCGCGAGTTCGTTCTTCCGGGGACGCTCGCCGACGTCTGGCGCGATCTGCACGTCGAGGGGTAACGCTCAGAGTCCGAACGTTTCGGCGCGCTTGAGAAATTCGTCACGCAGAAACAGCAGATTCAGGGCGTCGAGCAGGGCGTTGGCGGGAAGATCGGCGGGAAGATCAAGCGATTTTGCAAGCGCCGCCCGCCGTTTTGCCGAGTCGGCTTTCCCCGAGAGACCGAGCGAATAGAGATCGGCTTTGGTGATCGGGGGCGAAGCGGGACGCTCCGGCGCGTCGGAGAGGTACGGGGCGAAGAGCGCGCGAAGCACGTCCGGCGAGGTTCCTTCCACCCCGAGAAACCCGGCTTTACCGGGCTTCGCCTTTCTTTTCTCTTTCCCCGGGATCTGCGGAATATAGAGATGAACGATCCGGTCGGGCGGCAGGATCCCGGACAGATACGACCGGATCTGCCGACCGCCGCCGTCGCTGTCGGTAAGCAGAATGATCGGGGTCTTTTCGGCAAGCCGCCGGAGAAGCGCGCGCGTTCCTTCGCTATGGAAAACGGCAAAACCGCCGGTCGGAAAGACCGGAGTGTCGAAGAGCGCGGAGAGGGTGATCTTGTCGTATTTGCCCTCGACGATCACCGGATAGCGCACTCGCAGTTTATCCATCTTTTTTCGCCCCCCGCGCGCGGGTCTCGCGAAGCCGTTTTTCGCAGAGACCCTTCGCCGCGAGCGGACAGGCGCCGCAGGCGGGATTCTGCGCCCGGCAGACCTCGCGTCCGAACCAAACGATCCGGTGACAAAAAGCGGGACCCTCCCCGGCGTCCATCAACCCCAACAGGATCTTTTCGATTTTGTAGGGGTTTTTCTCTTTTTCGGGGTACATTCCCAGCCGCCCGCAAATGCGGATGCAATGCGTGTCGGTCACGATCCCGCCCTGTCCGAACACGTCGCCGAGCAGAAGGTTGGCGATCTTGCGCCCTACGCCGGGAAGCCGGAGCAGATCGTCCATCTTGTCGGGGACCCGTCCCTCGAAGTCGGAAAGAAGTATTCGGGAGGCGAAGACCAGATCCTCGGCTTTCCTGCGGTAAAGCCCGCAGGATCTGACGTAGGGTTCGACGTCAGAGGGGGCGGACGCCGCCATCGCGGCGGCGTCGGGAAAGCGGTCGAAAAGAGGACCCGCCGTCAGGTTGACCCGCGCGTCGGTGCATTGCGCCGAGAGACGCGCCATCACCAGCAGCCGCCAGGGATCGTCCCCGCCCCAGGTCAGGGCGCATTCGGCGTCGGGATAGAGTTCTTTCAGCGCGGCGTTGATCGCCGTCAGGCGCGCGCGTTTTTCGGATTCTTTCACGGCGTCTCCTTTCCCGGAACGAAGCCCGCCTCGGCGAGCAGTTTGAAAAGAAGTTTGCGGGGCAGACCGATCACGTTGTCGATCTCCCCGTCTACCCGTTGCACGAAGCGGTCGGCGCCCGCTTGGATCCCGTAGGCGCCCGCCTTGTCCATCGGCTCGCCCGACGCGACGTATTCCGCGATCTCCTCGCTTGACAGGGGACGAAAAGTGACCGTCGTCGTCTCGACGCCCGAAAAGACCTTTCCGCCGACGCAGACGGCGACCCCTGTCACGACCCGGTGCCGGTTCCCCGAGAGCGAGGAGAGCATCGCCGTCGCTTCACGTTCGTCCCGCGGCTTTCCGAGCGGCACGCCGTTCAGCTCCACCAGCGTATCCGCCCCGATCACGTACACGGGGGCGGCTTGCATTATTTCAGGCGGGAGCGATGATTCGACCGCTTTCGCTTTTCGTTCGGCGAGGATCCGGACGCCGGCAGCCGGCGGGGTCCCCTCGGGGAGCGTTTCGTCGGCTTGACTGACGAGAACGCGGAAAGAATACCCGGCGTCGGCGAGCAATTCGCGGCGGCGCGGCGACTGCGAGGCAAGGATCAGTTCCATTTCGGTTCGACCTTTCGTTTTTCAGAATGTGCGGGGCGCCCGTCGGACGGCTCCGTCGAGCGGTTCTCCCGAAAGAAAGCGGGCAAGCGTCTTTCGCGCCCGCTCGGGGGTTTCGGCCGTAAAGAGCAGACAGAGGCGACGCAGCCCCGCGGCGCCGAGTTCGGCGCGTTTGTCCCCGAGATAGGTCGGAACGCCGTTTAAGAGTTGATTGCGGTGCGGATATTCGCGGATCAGGGGGAAGGTCGCTCCCGTCCGGTCGGTAAACGACGCCTCGCCGCATTTTTCACACCCGAAGTTCTCCCGCGTGAAACAGCGTTCGGTCAGCATCAGCGGGATATGCCCGTAGGCAAGGATCCGTCCGCCGACCGCGGCGGCGGCGGGAAGCGGCAGTTCGGGCGAGAGGATCGCGTCGGAGAGCCCCTCCGAGGCGAGCGCGGCGGCGGCGCGGCGGTTGGCGATATTCAGCCGTTGCGAGCCGATCACGGTAAATCCGAGCGATCGCGCGAGAGCGATCTGCCCGACGTTGTGGACGAGGGCGAGACCGATCCCCTTGTCGCGCGCCGCCCGCGCCTTCGCAAGCAGATCCTCCCGTTCGCCGTCGAAGACGACGGCGGGGAAGGAAACGCCGACGGGCGTGACCGCGCCGGTTTTTTCCCAAATCGGGAGAAAGGTCTCGGCGTCCGCCGGCAGAAGAGCGGCGATCGCGTCGAGTTGTTCCGCCGTCCGACAGATGACCGACAGGTGAGGCGCGGCGGGGAAGGGACGGTCGACCGTCTCGGCGGGGCAGGGCAGGGACGCGCGTTTTTCGCCCGCCTCCCACGCCGCGACGGCGGAGCGACGCAGTTCGTTTACCGCGCCCGGCGAAAGGTTCAGATCCGGCGCGAGGTCGATCGCGATCTTCGCGGGATCGCAGGTGAAAAAGGTGCCGCCGAGTTTGGAGAGCCGCGCGGCGAGCGCCGTCTTTTCAAGCGGGGCGCTTCGCGCAGGTTCGGGGGTCGCGCCGGCGACCGTCACGCTCCGCCCCGCCGCCGCAAGCGAAAGCGTCGCGGGTACGCCGGGCAGAACGGTGCAGGAAAGCGAGATCGGGACGGGGATCGGGGGAAACGCGGATTCGTTCGTTTCGCGCGAGTTCGCCTTATCCGCCGCCGAGCGCACGCCGAGCATCCCGCGCCCGGTCTTCCCGGTCAGGTAGCCGTCGGTGAACCCGCCGCGCGAGAAGATGCGTTCCAGTTCGGCGATCTCGCTCTCGGTCGCGGCGCGCCTCTCGTCGAGCAGTCGGCGGTAAATCTTCGTTACGCCGAAAACGTAGCCGGGGCTTTTCATCCGCCCCTCGATCTTCAGCGAGGCGACCCCCGATTCGATCAGCGCGGGGATATGCGGCGCGAGGCAGAGATCGCGCAGCGAAAGCCGTTCGCGCCCGTCGTAGGGAAGTCGGCAGGGCTGGGCGCAGGCGCCGCGATTCCCGCTTCTCCCTCCGACGAGCGAACTGAACAGACATTGCCCCGAGTGACAGACGCAGAGCGCCCCGTGCAGAAAGATCTCGGTCTCGGGAAGCGCGTTTTTCGTCGTTGAAACGATCTCCGAAAGCGGCAACTCGCGCGCCAAAACCACCCGTTTCGCGCCGAGACGGGCGAGCAGATCGCAGCCCTCGGTCGAGTGCGCCGACGCCTGCGTGCTGGCGTGGATCGGCAGATCGGGATAGAGTTCGGCGAGCCGCGCGATCAATCCGACGTCGGCGACGATCAGGGCGTCGGCACCGAGTTCGCGGAGTTCGCCCGCGCGTTTCGCGGCGTCGGGCAGTTCGCGCTCGGAGAGCAGGGTGTTCAGCGTGACGTATGCCTTCGCTCCGTGCAAACGGCAGTAGAGGATCGCCCGGGCGATCTCGTCGTCGTCAAGGTTGCGGGCAAATGCGCGCGCGTTCAGCTTTTTTCCGCCGAAATAGACGGCGTCCGCCCCCGCGTTCACGGCGGCGACGACCGCCTCGAAGGATCCGGCGGGCGCAAGAAGTTCCGGCAGCGGCGTTCTTCTGAACAAAGCGTTCTCTCCTCTCCGACGTTCTCCGACCCCGCCGACAAGCCGTGCGGGATCGGGCTTGTCTCCATTATACAACAAAACCCGCCGAAAGGAAAGAGAAAAATGAAAAAAGCGCCCCGTGAAGAGGCGGCGGACGAAAGAGACGGAGAGGACGGATCTTTCGCGCAACGCGCGAAAGATTCTGCGCCTCGCCGCTCGTGAGTAAACTCCCGGACGGCTTCGGCGCGAAACCGAACCTATTCTTTTCTCCGCGTTCCGCGGAGAAAAGAACGAGGCACGAAGCGACGGTGCAGTAGCCAACGGAACGGGCGCCCCCGAAGGGACGCGAAAGACAAAGGATAAGGTTACCGGAAGAAAGGATTTTTCGCGCAACGCGCGAAAGATTCTGCGCCTTGCCGCTCGTGAGTAAACTCCCGGACGGCTTCGGCGCGAAACCGAACCTATTCTTTTCTCCGCGATCCGCGGAGAAAAGAACGAGGCACGAAGCGACGGTGCCGCAGTCAACGGAACGGGCGCCCCCGAAGGGACGCCCGTTCCGTTGGCTGCGGCACTAGGATTCGAACCTAGGTGATGACGGAGTCAGAGTCCGTTGCCTTACCGCTTGGCGATGCCGCATTGACGAACCGTATTATAGCAGACGGCGGGGGAATTGTCAAGAGGGTAATTCAAAAAACGTTTTTCGCGAAAAAGCTCTCGGTATATTGCGTCTGTCGCGCGCCCGTATATATTTATGGAAGCGCATAAGGGGCGGGCGCGGCGGCGGATTCGACTTTTTTGCTGCGCGGGACTTGCAAAAAACGGCAAAAAGGTGTATAATACTCAAAAACAAGCGCGTCCCGAAGAGCAAACCGTCAGGAGGGGTCGGGATGATCCAGACGAAAACCGCACGCGAAGAAGCCAAACAAAGACTGCTCGTGCAGACCGAGGCGACCGCCAATCGCTTCAATCTGCGCTTTCTCGGCGTTCTTTGCTTTCTTGCGCTCGCCACGATCGTACTGACGGCGCTCGGGGTGTTCAAGATCGAGATGCGCTTTCTTCTTCCGAGCACGCTGACCGCGTTTGTGCTGTTTCTTTCTCCGATCGCCGTTTTCTTGTTTCACGACGTATTGCAGAAGAAAACCCCCTCGGTTCTTGAAAGGGAAAGATTCCGGATCCTTGTTTTGATCCCGACCTGGATCGGGATCGGGTTCCTTTCGGTGACGCTGTCTTTTCACGCTCTCATTCTTCTGATTGTTCCGATCCTCGTAACGGCGCAGTACCGCGGCAACCGGAGAACCAGCTGGCTTGCCTTCGTCGCCGCGCTGATCCTCGTTCCCGTGAGCGTCTACGGCGCGTTCTTTTTCGGCGCGCCCGACCGCAATCTTCTTAAAGGAGCCGTCGACGCGGGGCAGGGCGTGGATTTTTCGGAGCGCGTCGCGCTCGCTACTCCCGGGCGGATGGTTGAACTGTTCACGCACTACGCCGTTCCGCGGATGCTGAGCGTTTACGCCGTCGCCGCCCTTGCCGCCGGGGTCAATCGCCGGAACCGCCGGATGCTGGAACAGCAGCTTGAACTTTCGTACAAAATGCAGGACGAGATGGAGCGGCGCTACGCGGTGCAGAGCCACGTCGTCGAGACGCTCGCCGCCCTGATCGAGACCCGCGACGCCGGCACCGGCGAACACGTGATCCGTACCAAGAGGTACGTTTCGATGATCGCCGGGAAAATGCGGAACGATCCCGTTTTCCGCGATCGGCTGACCGCCGAGGACGTCGATCGGATCGAGAACGCCGCGCCGCTCCACGACGTCGGCAAGATCGCGATTTCGGACGCCATTCTCCTGAAACCCGGCAAACTGACCGCCGAGGAGTTCGAGACGATGAAGACCCACTCGGCGCGCGGCGGGGAAATGATCGGAAAATTGTTTGCCGATCTGGAAGATCCGCTCTTTCTCCGGACGGCGGAAGAGATCGCCGTTTCGCACCACGAGCGTTGGGACGGGAAGGGATATCCCCACGGATTGGCGGGAGAGAACATTCCGCTTTCCGCCCGGATCATGGCGGTCGCCGACGTGTTCGACGCGCTCGTCTCTTTCCGGGTCTACAAATCGTCGATCTCCCCCGAACTCGCCCTCGACACGATGACCGAGGAGAGCGGAACGCACTTCGATCCCGAGATCATGCGGATCGTGACCGGGATGCGCGACGAATTGATCGCGGCGGCGATCTCCCCGGCGTAACGAACCTTTTTTCAGGAAACGAGCAGAACAGGCGTCTGCTCCGCCTTTCGGCGTTTTCGTTTCCCGCCGCGTTTTTGGTACGGCGGCGGGGCGAAAACGCCGTATCTTTTTTTCGGAACGTCCGTTTTTGCGCGGGAGGTCTTGCAAAGAAAGCAAATCCATGGTATAATGAATCATCAAAGAAAAAGGTGCGCTTTTTCTTTCTGTGGATATTGGATATGACGCATTTGGAGGAAAGAAAATGAAAAAACGCGGATTGCTCTTTGTAATTGCTTTTTGTCTCGTTTTTTGCCTTCTTGCGCTCGCGTCCTGCGGCGGGGCGGACTCTTCTCAAACGACGCCGCAAACCGACGCGAAAACGGACGCGAAAACCGACGCGAAAACCGACGCGAAAACCGTTCCAGCGACCGAACCGGCAACGCAGCCGGTAACCGACGCGGCGACCGAACCGTCAACAGAGCCGGCAACAGAGCCGGCAACCGAACCGGCGACCGAACCGGCGACCGAACCGTCGACGGCCGGGATCCCGGAACACGATCACGATTGGGGCGACGGCGAGATAACGGTCACCGCGAGCTGCGAGCAGGACGGCGAGATCACCTATACCTGCTCGATTTGTGGGAAAACCCGGACCGAGACCTACGAGGCGCACGTCTGGAGCGATGAGGCGCGGCTCGTTTCGCTCCCGGCGGGGACCGAGGACGGCGAATGTGAAAGAATCTGTACCCTTTGCGGAAGAACGGGAGGAACCGTGGCGATGACGAGCGCGGAATACAATGCGAAGATCGCGGAACTGCAGGCGGAGATCAAGGCGTTCAGCACCCCCGATTTCGGCGGGGCGAAGGTCACGAAGACCGTCGCCGATTTCAACAAGGTCGCGGACAAAACCTACGACGCGCCTCCGAAGACCCCGATCGCCGGGCATCCCCGCGTTCTTTTCAACGCGAGCGACCTCGACGGGATCCGCGCGGCGCTGACGGAAGAGCGGAGCCGCGAAGCCGCCGGACGGTTCTTTGCCGCGGTCACGTCTTTCCCCGACGGAAAACTCGGAGAGGCGACCTTTCACGAAAAAGGGACCTATAAATACATAACGAACTGCACCTATAACTACGACGACGAGATGCTGAAAGACATCCAGTCGCTCGCGCTCGATTATCAACTGACCGGGAACAAGATCTCCGGCTACGGTGCGATCCGTGCGATCGAGAACTACATCATCACCCTTGACATCGTGGACGTTACGAGCGACGCGGAGCGCCAGTACGGCGCCGTGATGTATACGGCGGCGTGCGTCTACGACTGGTGCTACGACCTTCTTACCGCCGCCGAAAAGCTCCGGATCGTTTCGGGCGTCGAGCACAAGATCGTGAACGGCAGTCATATGGAAATGGGCTTCCCGCCGACGAAACAGTATTCGGTCGCGGGACACGGCTGCGAATATCAACTGCTGCGCGATTATCTCGCGTTCGCCATCGCGATCTACGACGAGTATCCCGGCTGGTGGGATTTCATCGCCGGTCGGTTCTATCAGGAATACGTCGACGCGCGCAACGAGTTCTACGAGGGCGGGATGGTTTCGCAGGGCGTTTCGCTTTACGTCCGCGTCCGGTTCGCGTCGGATCTCTACTCGGCGTGGCTGCTCAAAGCCGGCGTCGGCGAGATCCCGTATAACGTCGAGGATATGAAACAGGTGATGCGCTCGGTCTACTCGTACGAACTGCCCGACGGGAACGGATTCGCGATGGGCGACAGCCACGAGACGAAGATCGACGGCGACTTTATAAACTACGGCTTGCCGGCGATGATGGCGTCCTATCTCTTCAACGACGAGACGATGCGCGCCCAGCTCGAAAGCCGCCCGGGTTGTTACACCAAGTTCGTCGACGAGGATCAGGACTGCTTTGAATACACCGGCGTCGCCGAGTATCTGATCTGCTCCTCGACCGGCGTGAAAGCCGCAGACGACGTTCACGAGGACATGGATCTGATCCTCTATAACGGCGGTTGGCTCGGACAGATCATCGCCCGCAACAGCTGGGACGGGGATCAGGCGGCGGTTCTGATGAAGATCGGCGTCAAGACGGCGGGCAACCACGATCACCAGGATCAGGGACAGTTCCAGATCTTCTACCGGGGTATGCTCGCGGGCGACACCGGCGTCTACGACAGTTACAGCACGGATCACGAGCGGCGGTATCACCGCCAGACCATCGCGCACAACTGTATGCTGGTCCGCGATCCCGACGTCAACGATACGATGGACAGCGGCGGGCAGAAGAGGATCGGCGGAAACGAGATGAGTCTGAACGGCTGGAACAGTGAGTCGTCGACCAGGACCGGTCGGGTGATCGGCGTGCAGTACGCCTACGACGACGAGGCGAAGACCAAGCCGCGCTACGCCTATATCGCGGGCGATCTTTCCCCCTCTTACGACGTCGCGCGGGCGACGAAGGTCGGGCGCCGGATGCTCGCGGTCTACGACACGAAAAACGACGACGTGCCGATGATCTTCATCGTTTTCGACAGCATCTCGGCGACCAAGGTCTCCTACGAAAAGGTTTTCCTGCTCCATACGAGAACCGAGCCGACGGTCGACGAAAAAACCGTGACTGAGGTAAGCGGGGAAGGGAAACTGGTGCTTCAGAGCGTGTTCGGCGGCGACAAGATCGTCAAGATCGGCGGCGAGAACAACAACTACAACGTGAACGGCACGCAGATCGAACCGAAAGCCGACGCGACCAGCCAAAACGACGGCTTCTGGGGGCGCGTGGAGATCTCGACGTCGGGAACCAAGAATCAGCAGCTTCTGAACGTGATGTACGTCTGCGACGCCGACAAGGATCCGGGTCTGACCGCTACGGCGATCGAAACCGAGAAAGTCAAGGGGACCGTGATCGGTTCGGTCGCGGCGGTCTTCGTCAATTCCCCCGATCGGGAAACGGAGGAGATCTCCTTCACAGCGGAAGGGGAAGGCACGCTGACCTACTACGTTTCGGGTGTCGCGGCGGGTCGTTGGACCATAAACGGCGGAACCCGCACCGCAAAGGCGACCGAGGACGGCGGACTGCTCGTCTTTACCGCCCCCGCGGGAACCGTGACGCTGACCCCCACGGCGAACTGAACGCCGACCGAACCGAACAAACCGTGGTTCTCCCGATCCGCGCAGATCGAAAAGAGAAGCCACAGATGAAAAAAGGAAACGTATATATGAAAAAAGCATCCGTTCTGATTACCCTGATCCTTTGCCTTTTCCTCGGAACGCTCCTGTTCGCGTCCTGCGGCGGAGGCAGCGAGCCGGCGACGAAGACCGAGGCGAAAACCGACGCCGTGACTGATGCGGCGACCGACGCGGCAACGGTTCCCGCAACCGAAACCGAGACGAATCCCGCGACCGACGCGGCAACGGTTCCCGCGACTGACGCGGCGACCGATCCGACACAGACCGAACCGATGACCGATCCGGCGACCGGTTCCGCGTCCGCGTGCGACCACGTCTGGGACGGGGGAACGGTCACCAAAGAGGCGGGGTGCGTCGTCGATACCAAGGAAGAGATCAAGGGTGAAATGAAATACACCTGCACGCTCTGCGGCGCGACCAAAACCGAGGAGATCCCCGGTCACACCTTTAACGACGGGAAGGTGGTATCGGCGGCGAACTGCTCGGCTACGGGATTGCGGCTCTATACCTGCACCGTCTGCAATTACAGAAAGCAGGAGAAAATACCGATCGATCCCGACACGCACGTTTATAAGGCGGACGACAACGGGCGGGTCGTCACGCCGCCGACAGAAACAAAAAACGGCGAGATCGAAAAGATCTGCACCTCCTGCGGAACGGGAGTCCGCTTTGCGACGGTGACCTACGACGCCTATTCCGCGCAGGTCGACGCCCTGAAAACCGAGATCAATCGGTTTACGGACGACGATTTCGGCGGCGGAAGCGTCCAGTCGGATCTCGGCTCCACCTACACCACGCCGTCGGTCAAGCCGACGAAGAAGCAGCATCCGCGCGTCCTCCTCACGCGGAACGATCTCGCGGCGGTCGAGGCGGTGATCCACGAAAAGCGGAGCAGCACCGCCGTATACTCGTATTATATGAAGTATATTGCTTCGCCGCTGACGAACGAAAAGGCAACCCTGCCGACCGGAAAACTCACGGCGGGGTCGACGAACAACTTCAGCGCCGAGACGCTCTATAAGATCCAGGCGCTTGCGCTCGATTACCAGCTGACGAAAAACGAGGTCTCTGGCTACGGCGCGATCCGCGCGATGATGAACTGTCTCAAGACGATGGACTTCTCGGCGATCAAGGACGACAGCGATCTCGAACGCAAATGCGGGTTCGTGATGTACACCGCCGCTTGCGTCTACGACTGGTGTTATAGCCTACTCTCTTCGACCGACCGGACCCGGATCGTTCTCGGCGTGCAGCACTTCTGCTGCGAGGGGACGAGGATGGGCGTCGGATTCCCGCCCTCCGGTCAGCACGCGATCGCGGGACACGGTTCGGAGTTCCAGATCCTGCGCGATTACCTCGCCTTCGCCATCGCGATCTACGACGAGTATCCCGGTTGGTGGAATTATATCGGCGGGCGGTTCTATCAGGAATTCGTTCCCGTCCGGAACGAGTACTACAAGGCGGGAATGTACCCGCAGGGCGTTTCGATCTACGTGCGCGTCCGCTACGCCGGCGACCTCTATGCCGCGTGGCTGATCAAGGCGGCGACCGGCACCTTCCCCTACGAGAGCGAAGAGAATATGAAACAGGTGATGCGTACGGTCTATGCGTACGAATTGCCGAAGGGCTTCGGTTTTCAGAGCGGCGACGATCACACCGGCGACGCCGAGTTCCAGGACTTCGGGCGCGACGCTCTGATCTCGTCCTATCTCTTCAACGATTCGACGATGCGCGCCGAACTCGAATATCATAAGAAGAGTTACAGCTCCTTCTCCGAAACGATCACCATGTCGTCGAGCGTCGTCGAATACCTGATCTGCTCCTCGAGCGGCGTGCAGGCGTCGACCAAACGGCACGAAGGCATGCCCCTGATCCAGTACAACGGCGGCTGGCTCGGACAGATCATCGCCCGGAACAGCTGGGACGACGATCAGGCGTCGGTCCTGATGAAGATCGGCTGCCGCACGACGGCGAACCACGACCACGCCGACGCGGGATCGTTCCAGATCTGGTACAAGACGATGCTTGCCGGCGATACCGGCGCCTACGACGAGTACGGCGACGAGCACTTCAAAAAATATCATCAGGCGACGATCGCGCACAACAGCCTTATGATCAACGGAAGCGGTCAGAAAGCCCCTGGCGAGAGCGGAAACAGAACGACGGTCCTGACAAGCGATTACTACAAGACCGGCACCGTCACGGGCTACGAGGCGGGGTACGCCGACGAGGCGGAAACCACGCCGACCTACGCCTATATCGCGGGGGATATCACGCCCGCGTATTACGACAAGAACAAGTCTACCAGCAGCACCGTGACCGAGGTCACCCGCCGGATGCTGACGGTCTACGACACGAAGAATCCCAACATCCCGCTCTATTTCTTCGTGTTCGATAACGTCAACGCGAAGAGCGCGAGTTATCAAAAAACCTTCCTGCTCCACGTTCCCGAAGAGCCGACGGTGTCGGGCAAGACCGTGACCGTGACCAAGAACGGCGCGAAGCTGGTGCTTCAGAGTGTGTTCGGCGGCGACAGTTTCGAGGCGATCGGCGGCAAGAACAACAACTACAACGTGAACGGAACGCAGATCGTTCCGACCGACGGCGGCGACGACGGATTCTGGGGACGCGTCGAGATCTCGACGAGCGGAAGCAAGCTCAGCCAGCTTCTGAACGTGATGTACGTCTGCGATTCGGATAAGGAGCTGACCCTGACGGCAAAGGCGATCGAAACCGACGTCGTGAAGGGCGCCGTGCTCGGCAAAGTGGGCGCGGTCTTCGTCACGTCGGCTACGCGCTGCGGGGCGGCGTTCAGCTTTACCTCGCCCACTGCGGTCGAAGCGACCTACTACGTCTCGGGCGTCAAGGCGGGCAACTGGACGGTTACGGCAGGCTCGAAAACCGAGACGCTGACGGCGACGGAGGACGGGGGATTGCTCGTCGTCACGGTGGCGGGGGGCGCTACGGTAACCCTCACCCCTCAGTAAGACGACGCGCGGAGAGCGGCACAGACCGGAAAACGAATGGAAGCATTATTGATCCGTTAAGGTTTTTTACTCCGCGCAAACTTGTTTCACAGTGGAACGCAATTTAAGGTTGAAAACCGCCCCTCGGGGCGGTTTTCTCCATAGGATTTGAATTCGTTTTCCTATCCCCGTTCCCTCCCTCTCGGAGTACGCTTGTACACCTTCGGGTCGGGAACGGGGATTCTGCACTCGCTCCCGCCCGTCTGGGAACAATAGCTGGCGCAGTTTGTGAAGACGCGCGCGCAAACGGGGATTCTGCACTCGCTCCCGCGCGCCTGGGTGCTTTGGCTGGCGCAAAATGGTCGAAAGAATGTTACCAGGCATTCGAGCGCGCCCGTTCGGTTTGTGGTTTTCACCAAAAAGAAGCGTGACGATTTGTAACAAATGCCGTTTTTCGGCGCTTGCAGATCGTTTTTCTTGCAAAAAGAGAAGGAATCTGTTATAATAAACTCAACGACGGGAGAATCGGTCTCCCGCCGAAAAAAGGAGGAAAACATTTATGAAGAAACTGACTATGGCACTTGCTTTGGCGCTGTGTCTCGTTCTTTGCGTCTTCGCGTTCGCGTCCTGCGGCAAGAAGAAGAGCAACGAAACGAGCCCCGCGACCGACGCCGCGACGACCCCGGCGACGACCCCGGCGACCGACGCGGCAACGACGCCGAAGACCAACGCCGCGACCGACGCGGCAACCGACGCCGCGACTACCCCCGCCGCAACCGACGAGGCGACCAATGCGGCGACTGACGCCGCTCCGGCGACCGCTCCCGCAACCGACGCGGCGACCGACCCCGCGACCGATCCTGCGGAGACCGACGCCGCGACCGGCTGCGTGCACGAGTGGGACGAAGGGGAAGAGAACTACGTCATCGACGCGGAACCCGACTGCTTCACCGAAGGATCCAAGTCGATCCACTGCAACAAGTGCGGCAAACCGGTTCCCGAAACCGTGGTCGTGCTTCCGATCCAGCACACGCCCGAGGATGATTACGAGATCGATACCGAGCCGACCTGCTGTGCCGAGGGCTTGAAGATCCTTTACTGCGCAGAATGCGGCGACGTGATCGAGGAAGTCCCGATCGATATCGATCCCGAAGCCCACAAGATCAATGAATGGAACGTGATCGAACCGGTCAATATGTTCCACAAGAACGGCAGCAAAACCGGCGTTTGCATTTACTGCGACGAGACGTTCACCGAGGGGATCACGTTCGCGCCGACCGTGGAGACGTTCACCTCGGCAAGCAAGCAATTCGCCACCCCGAAGGTTTATTTTGACGACGTCCGGGGCGACGACCACTTCTATCCGACCGAAGAGAATCTCGCGGGCAACGATCTCTTCGTCGAGTTCTCGATCCTCTGGAACGAGACGCTTCTGAACTTTGATTCGAGCGCCGACCCGTACATCGACGGCGTCTTTGACCAGGGCAAACCGTTCTATTACTTCTCTCCCGTCGCCGGCTGTAATACCAGCGACGCCAACTTCCCCGGCGCGTTCGAGTGGATGGGGAACTTCAAGACGCCGATCGACGATGACGAGGTGGACACGCCGGAAACCATGTGCAAAGAATCGCCCAATTACGAAGATTATCCGAACATCGGCGGCGCCGACGAGGCGAATCCCGAGTGGGGCTGGCACCGCATCGGCGTCCGGTACCACCTGGAACTGCTGGACGGCAAGAGCGGCGCAGACCTGAAAGATTACCAAGGGACCGCGACCGTCTATCTTGACGGCGTCGCGATCTATAAGCTTGCCACCGGCGCCCCCGAAAAGGAAGGCATGCAGACCTGGGGAAGCCATCTCTTCAAAGCGACCCGGGACGCGGAGGACGAAAACCTCATCGAGTACGTCGAAGAGAACAATTACCTCATCGTGATCAAGATCAACCAGGCGAAAGCAAAGGCGGACACGACCGTTTACTTCGCGTACGCCGACGTTATCGTCTCCTGCGGCAAGGACTTCGTGATGCCGGTCCAACGCGTCGACGACCCCGAAGCGGCGACGCTCGAGGTCGCGGAGGGCGTGGAGATCGCCGCTCCGATCTTCTTCCGCCCCGTCGAGGAGTAACGAAGACTCCGCGCGGTATAAACGCATCAAATCCGAACGCCGTCCGCGTTTCAGCGGACGGCGTTCTTTCTATCCGGTCGATTTCCGTATTGTTTTGCGTGCGTTCACGATTTATTTACAAATATATGATACAATATATAAACGTAGAAAATACGGGGCGGGGAACTCCCGTCCCGTTCTCCGCCCCCGCGGGGCGTTTGCGCCGGCGGAGCCGGCGCGGAAGGAAGGAAACGATATGATTCAGGTAGAGCATCTGGTCAAGCGATACGGCGGCGCCGCCTTCGCCCTTGACGACGTGAGTTTTGAGATCGGGGAGGGCGAGATCGTCGGTCTTCTCGGTCCGAACGGAGCGGGGAAGAGTACGGCGATGAACATTCTGACCGGTTATCTGTCGACGACCTCGGGTCGCGCGGTGATCGGCGGGGTGGATATCCTCGAGAACCCGATCGAGGCGAAGAAGATGATCGGGTATCTGCCCGAGCAGCCTCCGGTCTACCCCGATATGACGGTGACCGAATACCTGCGCTTCGTCTACGAGCTGAAGGGATGCAAGTTCCCGCGGGAACAGCACCTTGCCGACGTGATGGAGGCGGTGAAGGTCACCGACGTTTCGCGTCGGTTGATCCGCAATCTGTCGAAGGGGTACCGGCAGCGGGTCGGGATCGCGCAGGCGCTGATCGGCGATCCGAAGGTCATCATCTTCGACGAGCCGACGGTCGGACTTGACCCGAAGCAGATCCTCGAGATCCGGAACCTGATCCGGAACCTCGGACGGTCGCATACCGTCATCCTCTCGACGCACATCCTCGCCGAGGTGCAGTCGGTCTGCGAGCGGATCATCATCATCAATCACGGACGGATCATCGCGAACGAACGCGCCGAGGATCTTGCCCGCGTGATCGAGGACAACACCCACTTCCGCTACGCGATCGCGGGCGACAAGAACGCGGTCCTTGCGGGACTGCGCGGGGTGCAGGGCGTTTCGTCGGTGTCCCCGATGCACGAACGCGAGGGAGACGCCTTCTGCTTCCTCGTCGAGGGGGCGCGCGGGACCGACGTGCGGCGCGGCGTTTTCCGCGTCTGCGCCGAGAACGGCTGGCCGATCCTTTCGATCGGCGCGGTCGGCAACGATCTTGAAAGCATCTTCATCCGGCTGGTCGACCGGTCGGACCGTGAGAACGGAAAAAGAAAAGACGGAAAGGATATCTCCCGAGCGGAGAGGTGAACCGACTATGTTAGCCATTTACAAACGGGAACTGCATTCCTACCTGACCTCCGCGATCGGGTACGCCTTTATCGCGCTCTTTTTCGCCGTGTCGGGGGGGCTGTTCGTCTACACCACCCTCTACGCCGGGACCGCCAATCCGGCGAATTACTACACTTATATGCTGGTCTTCTTCGCCATTCTTCTGCCGATCCTGACGATGAAGTCGTTCAGCGAAGAGCGGAAACTCCGCACCGAACAGCTGCTGATGACGGCGCCGGTGTCGATCCCCGCGATGGTCGCGGCAAAGTTTCTTGCCGCTATGACGGTCTTCTCCGCCTGCATCGCGCTCTGCTCCTGCTCGTTTTTGCTTCTCGCACGGTACGCGACGGTGCGCGCGGCGATGGTCTTCGGCAATCTGATCGCTATCCTGCTCGTCGGCGGGGCGATCATCGCGATCGGTCTTTTCGTCTCGGCTTTGACCGAGAATCAGCTTGCCGCGGCGATCGGAACGGTCGGGATCGTTTTGCTCTTCTTCGTCGTTTCGGCGCTCAACAGTTTCATTCCGGTCTACTGGATCCGCTTCGTCCTCTCGGGCGTCTCGATCTTCAGCCGGTTCGGCAATTTCACGCAGGGCGCGTTCGATTTCTCGGCGCTGCTCTACTATCTCTCCGTGATGGTCGTCTTTCTGCTTCTGACCTGGCGCGTCTTTGACCGCCGCCGCTATCGGTAAGGGGGAGAGATGGGCAGATTCAAAGAAAAGGCGAAGGGATGGCTCCGCCGCGCGAAGGGGCGCGAGGGACTCGGCGCCGCGACGGTGATCATCGTCGTCGTGTTGCTCGTGATTCTGAACGTCATCGTGACGGCGCTGTCGGCGAAGTATTCCTGGTACGTCTACACAGCCCCCCGCTACGAACATCAGATCGGAGACGCGTCCGACAGTTTCTTTTCCGACCTCGATCAGGGACGGGAACTGAAGATCCGCTTCTGTATGGCGAGGGAAGAACTCGAGGGCGATTCCGCCTACAGTCTCGTGCTGGAAACGGCGCGGCAGTTCGCGGAAAAATACGATTTTATCTCGGTCGATTTTATCAACATCTTCGTCGATCCGGGCGAGGTCAAACGTTATAAATACGGCGCCGCGCACATGGACGACGACCCGAAGGATCGGGTCAAGATCAACGACGTCTCCGAGGCGAGCGTGATCTTCGACGCGGGCTACGACGAGGGGAGCGACGACTTTTCGGTCACGACGCTCCGGTCCTTCTTCATCCTCGACGGCGACCAATACGTGACCGGCTACGACGGGGAACGGGTGATGTCGGCGCTGATCCACCGGACGATGGCGGACGAGCGTCCCGTCGCCTGCTTCACGATCGGGCACGGAGAAACCTCGAGCGAACTGCTCTACAATATCCTCGTCTGCGCGGGATATTCGATCGCGACGGTCGATCTCGCGAAAGACGAGATCCCCGAGGGAACGTCGCTTTTGGTCGTTTCCAATCCGCTCTACGATTTCGAGATGGGCGCCGAGGGCTCCGGGATCGTTTCGGAGATCGAGCGTCTCGACGCGTTTTCCGCCGACGGCGGGACCGTGTTCGCCATTCTCGATCCGCTGGTGACCGAGCTGCCGCACCTGAACGCGTATCTTGCCGATTGGGGGCTTTCCCGCCGCGAGGGGACGGTGCGCGATATGATCAACTCCCTGACCTCCGACGGCTACGCCATCTCGACCTCCTTTGCGTCGAGTAAGCCGGGGCGGGCGATCCGCGACCGGATCCGCGAGTTTTCGGACGCCAACGTCGTACTGAAGCGCGCCGCCGCGATCGACGTCGCCGCGCCGGAGGGCGTCGACGCCTATCCCGTCCTTACGGTCGGCGGCACCGCCACGATCTCCGCGGACGGCAAAACGACCGACCGCGCGGGGGGATACGCCGTCGCCGCTTACGCGGAAAAGGCAGTCGGCGCCGACAAGAGCGCCGGACTTTTCCTCGTTTCGAGCGTCTATATGACCTCTTCCGACGCCATCCGCACCAACGGATACGCCAACGCCGATTTTATCTACGCGATCCTCGAGTACGCCGACGAAGCCCGCGTCCCGCTCGGGACGAAGGTGATGCTGATCGAGAACGAAAAACTCGAGGGCGTGACCCGCGGCGTGATCCGCCTGACGCTCGCGATCCTGTTCGCCGTGATCCCCGCCGCCGTCGTAACCGTCGGCGTCGTCGTGCGGATCAAGCGCAAAAATCGCTGATTTTCTCACGTTCCCGGGACGGAACCGCCCCGGAGAAAGGACGAATCCCGAATGAACAGTACCCGACCCAAACGCCTGTCCGCCCGGTTTCAGAGGTGGCTTACGCCCGCGGTGATCCTTCTCGCGGCGCTTTTGCTCGTGCTCTCGGTCGGACTCGCCGGGCTGGTTTCCTCCCGTTCGCTGTGGCTCGATCTGACCCCCGAGGGGCTCTATACGCTCTCGGATCTGATGATCGAGGAGTGCGAAAAGGTCACGAAGGATATCAAGATCACCTTCTGCGACGATCCCGACCATCTGATGAACGGTTTCCAGACGCGCTACGTCTACGTGATGGCGAAGGAACTCGAACAGAGGTTCGACAATATCACGGTCGAGACCTGCAACGTGACGCTGAACCCGACGGCGGTCGACCGGTATCGCGCCGTTTCGTCGACCTCGATCCCCGCGTCGAGCGTGATCGTGAGCTGCGGCGATCAGTTCCGGATCTATTCCGCCGCGCAGTTCTGGATCTCGGGCACCGACGACAACGGAAAGTCGACCGGGCTCTACTCCTTCAACGGGGAATACAAGATGGCGACCGCCTTCTTCTCTCTTTCGGCGATCGAGACGCCGAAGGCGTACTTCCTTGTAAATCACGGCGAGCGCTATTACGCGCCCGACGACGACGCCCACGCCGCCCTGCGGGCGGGCGCGGGACAGGACGAGGATCTGTCCGCCTTCTACAACCTGCTCCTGAAAGCGGGGCTGTCGGTCGATTACCTCGATCTTTCGGGCAAGACCGCCGTTCCCGACGATTGCGCGCTGCTGATCGTCAACGATCCGAAAAGCGACCTCGGCGAAGGGGATATGGATTCCTTCTCGGACCGTACCGAGGTCGAGATGCTCGACCGTTATATCTCGACGGGGAACGGGTCGATCATGATTTTCAAGGAGCCCGACGTAACCCTTATGAATCTCGAACAGTTTACCGAGAAGTGGGGGATCGCCTTTGAAGACGGAGCGACGGTCGGACGGAAACTCAAGACCGGCGAAACGACCGACGTCGTCCGCGGCGTCTACAACACCGACGACTCCACCGTCGCCTACTCGATCTATCAGTCGCTCGCGTCGGTCGAGTCTTCCCCCGACGTCGTGGTGAAGAGAAGCGGCGCGGTGAAACTCGCGTGGAACGAGAGCCAGGGAATTCTGTCCGGAAACTTTATGGGCAAGCGGCTCTACGCCGATTTCCTTTACGCGCCCGTAGACGATCCGAACGATCCGCACGATTACGGATCGGCGCTTTACGAGATCGAAGGGGGCGGGATCCGCTCCGGAGATGATCAGCGTTACGCCGTCGCGGCGATCACGACGCGCTACTGGAGCGACTCCTACTCGCTTGAAAAGTATTATTCCTACGTTTTCGCGGCGGCGACGTCCGATCTGATCTCGCAAGAGAATCTCGAAAATCCGTCCTACGGGAACGCCGACGTCGTTTTCTCGCTGGTGCGTTTTCTGGCGCGCAACGAACGGTACGCCGATCTGGAACTCGGGTCCGAGAGCTTCAACTCGGAGAATATGGGCGGAAAGAAACTGGTGAAGGGCTCGCTGTCCTCGACCGCCTACAAGGATTCCGGATCGCAGAAGGAATGCGCCGCCTTCACGAAGGGCGACGCGATCCGGATCGGGATCTTCGTTTTCATACCGGTGCTTGCCGTAGCGGTCGTCGGCGTCGTGCTCTGGCGCCGCCGCCGGATCTTGTAAGGAAAGGAAGGACGGAACGAAATGAAAAAGACCAAACTGACCCTTCTGATCCTCCTTGCCGTCGCGGTCGCCTTGACCATCTTTTACTTTACCGCCGTGCTCCCGGTCGTCAGCGAAACCGAAAAAACGAAGCCGGAATCGGTCGAGCTGCTCGAGGGCGAGGCGTATTACCGGATCGTCGGCGAAAGCGATCAGATCGCGCTGGTGTTCCCGCAGATCGACCGCGAGGATCTGTACGATATCCGGATCCTGGGAGAGGAAGAGACCTTCGGGTTCACCCACGTGCTCTCGGGCGGAAAGAATTACTTCCTGATGTGGAGCGAGGACGGGGAAGGCACGCAGACGGCGTACTATCCCGATCTTTCCCTGATCAGCGCCGATTTCGATTATACGACCCTTTACGACGAGACGTCGAAGATCCCGAACCTCATCACCGGCTCGGGCAACGTCGTGTTCAAGAAGCGGGTTTACGTCCGTGCCGACGACAAGACGGCGCCCACCGACGAGGCGTATCAGACGATCCTCCACCGCTACGGGCTTGCCGACGCCGATCATCCGGTCGGCTACGAGCTTCGCAGGCTGCTGCGGGACGATATGGGCAACCTGGTGTATTACGATTACGACGGCGAGAACTTCTATTATACCGACGGAGCCAAGAAGAATCCGCGTTACTACGACGCGGCCGCGCTGCTCGGTTCGAACTACGACTACGAGACAACGCCGACCGTCGACGTGACGGAAAAGACGCTCTCCGTTCTGCCGGAGTTGGACGAGCCGCCCGTGCGGGTCTACGTCGGCGACCAGACCCCGGACGAAAAAGGGTATTACCTGCGGCTTGACGGGCGCGACGTCGTTTACTCGACCGGGACGAACGTGATCGGGCGGGTCGTTTACCAGACGCTCTCCTATTATATTCAGCCGCGCCTCGTACAGGCGTCGGCAAAACAGAACGAAAGTTACGCGGTCTACACCCCGTCGTTTCGGATCTTCACCGGGACGGGGGCGAAAGACGGCGGGATCAAAGCAACCGACACGGTTCTCTTCTCGTCTTCTCTTTCCCTTCGGAACGGGCGTTCCGTCGGCAAAACGGGGGCGCTTGCGCTCGGCGCGGGGACTCTGCCCGCCGATCTTGTCGACGCGATCGTTTCGTCGGGCAAAGCGGCGGGGGAAACGATCCCGCTTCTCGTCGGGACGACGACCGACCTTCACTGGTACGTGAAATCGGGCTACGAGACCGAATACGAAATCTACTGCGTCCCCGCCGTCATCCGCGGCGGAGAGTATCTTGACGAAGAGGGAACCGCCGTTCTCGCGGGGGATCGGGCGATCTGCGTCTACAAGGTCGACGGGAACGAATGTACCGGACTGCTCGACCTTTCGGAGGCGCCGGCGGCGCTCTTTGATGCGATCGTCGGACTTCCGGTCGGCGGGACGATCCCGGAAAACCCGATCGCGACCGCGACGGTCGACTTTTCGGACGCCGACAAAACCGCGACGGTCTTTCAGGTCGAATCGATCCAAGCATACGCCAGAAAATACGACAAGGAAAAAGGAACTCTGAGCGGTCTTGTCAATTGGAACGAAGACAAAACGAAGCCGCAGACGGCGGAGCTGCCCGAAAAAGGCAAACTCGGCTGGGTCAAGGTCACCTATTCGGTGAAACGGGACGGCGTGCTGGCGGTCGAGGAGGCGTTCCTCTGTCTTGACGGCGGGAACGACACGCTCGCGATGGATAAGATGGCGGCGGAGATCCGCAAAGCGGACGCCTCGTCGGGCAAGGTGACCCTCGGCTACCGCGAGGGGATCAAAACGACGGTCGCCCTTCCCGCCGATCCGTTTACCTCGTATCTCGTCTACCGCGATTTCAAAATCGAGGGGATCTACGGGTGCGAGGAGGAACTCGGCGTCGCCTTCGTCAACGACACCGAGCGCGATATCTTCCACGGCGGAAGCGTCTACGAGATCAGAACGCCCGCCGAGCGCAGCGTCTATTCGGTCAACAACGACAATCTGATGGACGTGCTTCAGAGCGTCTTTCTCGAAGCGAAGGGAAGCGAGACGGTCGCCGTCGGACTGACGAAGGAAAGCTTCGACAAATACGGGCTCGGCGCGCACGCCGTCTGTATCGAGGTGCCGCTCGGCGTCACTTACCGCGACGGGACCACGATGGACATCGGGATTCAGGGAACCGTCGTTTACCACCTCTATATCAGCGATCGGAGAACCGACGCCGACGGGGACTATTACTACGCCGCGTCGGATCTCTACGGAACCGTCGTGAAGGCGAAGGTCGCGGACTGCGATCTGTCGTTTGTCGATTGGGAGTTCCTGAAGAAATGGGCGGACGACGACCTGCTTCTGCTGGATCTGACCAACGTTCAGGACGTCACCTTCCGGATCCACTATTCCGATCTGGACGAAACGCACGGATTCGCCGTTACGGTCAACCGCGCCTTTTACGAGGCGGAGGACGCAGACGACGCCGACGCGATGAACAAGATCTACGTCTCGTACGTGGAAGGCGCAAGTCCGGAGTATCAAACGGAAATCAAGGGAAAAGACGAGGTCGAACCCGACAGCCGCAAGTACCCGGCGCGCGACAAGAGCGGGAAGCCGTATTACCGGACTTCCTTCGGGACGCAGATCACGAAGATCGACGACGAGAACTGGTCGGTGCGGAGTGTAACGAACGCCAAAGAGAAAGACGGAGGGCTCGACGAGCACTATCTGAATCAAAAGCGGAGGGTAGACCCGGGCGCCGCCCCCGAGTTTATCGGACAGTACGGGGAGGGGGTCGCCAATTTCACCAAGCTGATCACGCTGATCTACACCTCGGAATACAGCGGAGAGGTTGATCTCGCCGACGCGGCGCCGGAGAAAGCCGGGCTGCTTGCGGCGTTGCTCGAAAAGGACGGAGAGGGAAAGTTCGTCCTTTCGGACAACGATCCCGAGGCGCAGGCTCACGCCGTCTTCACGATCACGATGACGCTGGTCGACGGGCGGGTCTTCCGCCTCGCGTTCTATCCCTATTCGGATATGCGCTATCTCCTCTCCTTTGAGGATTGCGCCGCCGGGATCGTCAGCCGCGAGTTCTATATGAATATGGGCGAGATCAAGAATATCGTCACCGCCGTCCGGACGGTCGTCGCGGGCGGAAGCGTGCGGTACGACCAGTCCTATTTGCCCGACGTGCCGACGACGACCCCGGAAACGGGGAACTGATCCCGGCGCGGGAGACGCGGGAATCCCATACGGGACGGGCATTTTTCGGTCGCGCGGAAAAAAAGTGCGAGAAAAAACAAAAAAAGATTGCATTTTGCAAAAAGTGTGATATAATATTGAAGTACAATAGCCAAATTATCCACACGCAAGGGGTTTACAGTTTATGACGAAAACGAAAAAGATTGTCTGTATCGCGCTCGCGCTGCTGATGATCGCGGGAGCCGTGTTCTTCGCTATCTATAATAAGGTAGGGAAGACCTTCAAGTACGACAAGATCAAGAATTACGACAAGTATATCACGATCGGGGACGTCATCGGGCTTACTTTCTACGCCGACGACTGCGAGATCGATGTGCCCGACGACGGCGACGTGTATGCGGAGGTCGCCAAAAATCTGCGCGCCTTCACCGAGGTCTATCCGACCGAAGAGGACGAGAACAATACGAAGGTGACCGATCCCGCCGCCGTGATCGGGAGTTTTGACGTGGCGTACGTCAACTACTACGGAACCTACGTCGACGACGAGGATCAAACGCACTATTTCTTCATCGCCAAAGATACGGAAACGAAAAAAGGTCTGGGTCCGGGGATGGATAAGGACAACCCGATCGCCCTCTACGTGGACAGCGGCGACTCGTCCCTGTACTTCGCAACACGCCTGAAGGGCAAGAGCCCCGATCCCGACGCCTATACGCTGAAGGCAGCCGGCGACGAGTCGGTCATCGACGCCGACGACGTCATCTATATCACCTACACCCGGGTCCGTTATCCCTACGAGACCGACGAGGACGGCAACCGCGTCAAGGATGAGGAAGACAAGGATACGGTGGGCGACAAGACGACCGAGACAACGGTCAAGGACGTCCGGCTCGATCTGGCGAACCCCGCCGGTTTCCCCGCCGGTTTTGCCGACGCGTTTATCGGAAAGAAGGTGGGCGAGTCGATCGAGACGCTGACCTTTGAGAACGTCGAGATCGACCTCGGCAAGGATAATGGGGGCGTTCAGCAGTTCCGCTGCGAGTACACCGTGACGGTCGACCGCGTGATCGAAAACTTCAACGGCATCGATCTTGATTTTACCTTCTCCGACGACGCGACCGAAAAGGATCAAGACGGCAACGAACTGAAGGGCAAAAACGTTACCTTCCACGTCGCGATCGCCTATTTTGAAGACGTTCCCGAACTGACCCGGACCTATCCCGTCGATCCCGACGACGAGGACTCCGCGCAGGAAAGCATCCTTTTCGCCAAACTCAAGTTCGACCAGACCGATTACTACAAGAACAAGGTCGAGGACGACTATGAAGCGTGGAAACTGCAGAATGAGAACCTGGGGAAGACCCGCGAAGACTACGACCGATATCTGATCCGGCAGTACGTCGCAATGATCCGGCGCGAAAAGCAGGACGAATACGATCAGGATCGGATGGAGGTCGCCGCCAAGCCGCTGTGGGACGAGATCAAGAAGCAGGTGACCGAGGTCAATCCCCCGAAACGCGCGCTGAAACTCACGAGAAGCGACCTGCTCTCGGAGTTCAAGTATTACTTCAACAACGGTTCCTTCGAGAAAAACGGGAAGAGCGTTTCCTACCGCACCGAGTACGGCAGTTTCAAGAAGTTTATGGCGGCGTGCTACGCCGACGCGGATATGAAGAAGGCGCTCGGGCTTGATACCAACGCCGCGTATACGGCGGCGATTGATGCGAAAAAGTCCTGGAGCGAGTGCATCGACGAGGCGGTCAAGGAGATCGTTACGAACAAGCTCCTGATCTACGCGCTGTCCGACCGGTTCGGAAGCGCGGTGCGGGTCAGAGGATCGGTGTTTGAGACGGAGAGAAACAATATGTATCTCTACTATTATCTCGGCTACTACGATTCGATCCTGCCCGACACGGCGCTCCGCGAATCGATCATGTTCGACAACGTGATGAAGTATATCTACGACCGTGCCAACGTGCAGTGGGACAGCGACGGGGCAATCCCGAACACCTGATCCGACGGCGCGCTGACTGACCGTACCGACCCCCCCGACGCAGGGACAGGAAACGAAGGTTTCGCCGCGCCGGGGGCGCGGTACGGTCATTTTTTGAAAACGACGAAAGGACCGGCGGGAAAAGGATGAAAAAGGTCGAACTGTATACCGACGGCGCGTGCCGCGGGAATCCGGGTCCCGGCGGCTGGGGCTGCATTCTCGTTTACGGGAAATACCGTCGGGAACTTTCGGGCGGCGAGGAGAGCACGACCAACAACCGGATGGAACTGACCGCCGCGATCGAGGGACTGTCCGCCCTGAAGGAACCCTGCGAGGTCACCCTGACCTCCGATTCCCGGTACCTCGTCGACGCGGTGACGCTCGGTTGGCTCGACGAATGGAGAAAAAAAAACTGGCGCCTCAAATCCCACGGAACGGTGAAGAACCCCGAACTGTGGGAAAAACTCGCGATTCTGCTTGAAACGCATCGGGTCGAGTTCGTCTGGGTCAAGGGACACGACGGACACCCCGAGAACGAGCGCTGCGATCAACTCGCGACGGCGGAGGCGGATAAATACAAGCCGACCCCGGCGCCCGCGTCCGAGGAAACCGACGCGAAAAAGGAGGACGCATCCACGTGAAAAAGAAACGCCTGATCCGCGCGGCGGCGCTTGCGCTTGCCGTTTCGGTCCTGCTTTTGCTCGCCTCCTGCGGCTTTTCCTACGAAAAGAGCAATCTGAAACGTTACGTGAACCTTTCGCACGAGGACTATTACGGGATCTCGGTCTCGGCGCCTGCTGTGAAGGTCGTCCGCGACGAGGACGTCGAACTCGAAATCGAAAGGATCCGTCTCGAATACCGCGAGGTGGTCGAGGATCATCTCACCACGCGTCGCCCCGAGGAGTGGGGAGACAACGTGCGCCTCTACTATTATATTACGGTCGAAGGGGAGAACGGATGGTCCCTTCCGCCCGAGGGCTTCTCGAATATGGGGGACGAAGAGCCGGGTCTTTTCGTGATCGGGGGCGGGATCCTGACGCCCGAGTTTGAAGAGGAACTGAAAAGCCATTCCGCAAGCGAAACGGTTTTCAAGCCGCTTTCCGAAAAAAGCGAGACGGTCCGGGCGACCGACGTCGTTTATCTGGATCTTGCCTACCGTCTGACCGACGGGGAAGTCGAAACCACGGGTCAGCACCTGAACGTGCGGATCGACCTATCGTCGCCCGACGCGCCGGGGAAGGCGCTCGCCGCGACGCTTGTCGGACTTCATCCCGGCGACTCTTTCGATTGCGGCGTCTCCGAGGGCGAGCCGCTCGTCGGCGACTGGGACGGGGACGGAGAGAACGAAACGCTTGTCGCGGCGGGCGTCGTCCGGTGCCTCTCGCGCAACGAAAGACTCGGACGGGTCGAGTGCGACGTCGCGGAGGATTTCCTGATGGAAGGGATCGCCGGCAAACACGCCGTGATGCTCTACTCGATCGAATCGATCGACGTCTGCGTGGTGCCCGAACTGACCGAGGAGCATTTTGCCGAGCAATTCCCGGACTTCGTATCCTCGGGGGGCGATCTCTCGGAGGAGATCCACGAGTTTTTATACCGGTTTCTTCTGACGCAGTCGATCCGGGCGCGGCAGGCGGCGGTCGAGGAAGCGATCTGGGCGCATTTCGAGGAACTCGACTGCATAAAGAAGTATCCGAGCGCCGCGCTTCGCAACGAACTGAAGGAACTGAAAAAACAGGTAAAACAACTTTACGACGACGTCACGCCGTCGCTTATCGAGGAGTACGGCGCCAATCCCTACGAAACCGTTGAGGATTTCGGATACGCCTATTACGAACTCGACGGATCGGGGTATTCCGACGTCTGGGAGTACCTGAAAAAAGAGGTCGTTTATCCGACGGTCAAACAAAAACTGATCGTTTACTATATCGCCGACCGCGAGGGGTGGGAGGTCACGGACGAGGAATACGACTCCGAACTCCTGCAGCAGCTCTCCTATTACGCCTCCGAAGAGGGGATCAGCACCGACGAGGCGCTTGAAAAGTACGGCGAAGAGTTCTTCCGCCAGGCGATCCAGTACAACAAGGTAATGACCAATCTCGTTAACGCCGCCGTTACCGAATAATCGGGCGGCTTTTCACGGAGCAAAAACGGCAGAGGGGAGTTTCTATGGCGATCTTCAGAAAAAAACCGTCTCCTTTCCAGATCATCATTCTGGGCTTTCTCGCCGTGATCCTACTCGGGACGTTTCTTCTGGCGCTTCCGATCTCGTCGGGGACCGGCAAGTGGACGGGGTTTCTCGACGCGCTTTTCACCGCGACCTCCGCCGTCTGCGTGACGGGGCTCGTCGTCTTCGACACCGCGATACATTGGACGCTGTTCGGGCAGATCGTGATCCTGCTTCTCATTCAGATCGGCGGCATCGGCGTCGTTACGATCGCCGTTTCTTTGGCGTCGATTTCGGGGAAGCGGATCGGTATTTTCAGCCGCGAAACGATGAAAAACGCCATTTCGGCGCCGAGCGTGGGCGGGATCGTCCGCCTGACCGGCTTCATTATCAAGGGCTGCTTTCTGATCGAACTGACCGGCGCTTTGATCATGCTTCCGGTCTTCTGTCACGATTTCGGCGCGCGTGGGATCTGGATGGCGCTCTTCCATTCGGTTTCGGCGTTCTGCAACGCCGGTTTCGACGTGATGGGGGAGAAGAGCGGCGAGTTCTCGTCTTTGACCGCGTATTCGGCGCATCCCTTGATCAATCTGACGGTGATCCTTCTGATCGTGATCGGCGGGATCGGCTTTCTCGTCTGGGAGGACGTTCTCAAAAACAAATGGCGGCTGCGCCGGTATCGGACGCAGAGCAAGATCGTTCTTGCCGTGTCGGGTATTCTGATTCTGGTTCCCGCCCTGTATTACTTCTTTTTCGAGTGCGGCGATCTTTCTTTCGGAAAGCGGGTCCTCGCCTCGCTGTTCCAGGCGGTCACGCCGAGAACGGCGGGGTTCAACACGATCAACCTTGCGGCGCTGAGCGACGTGGGGATCAATCTCACGATTATCCTGATGCTGATCGGCGGATCCCCCGGATCGACGGCGGGGGGAATGAAGACGACCACCGTCGCGGTGCTTTTTGCGTCGGCGATCGCGGTCTTCCGGAAAAAGGACAACGCCGAGCTGATGAAGCGCCGGGTCGACGACGCGACCGTCAAGCAAGCCGCGGCGATCCTGCTTTTGTATCTGACGCTCTTTCTGACGGGCGGAATGATCATCAGCGGCGTCGAAGGGCTTCCGCTTCTTGTCTGCCTGTTTGAATCCGCCTCGGCGGTCGGGACGGTCGGGCTGACCCTCGGTATTACTCCGACGCTCGGCGTCGTATCGAAACTCGTTCTGATCGTTTGTATGTTCGTCGGGCGCGTCGGCGCTCTGACGCTGATCTACGCCGCGTTCGGCGGCAACAAGAAACAGGTCGCAAAACTGCCGCTCGATACCGTCGCGGTGGGATAAGGAGGAAAAACCGTGAAAACCAAAGCCGTTTTACTGATCGGGCTCGGGCGTTTCGGACAGAATATCGCCCGCAAACTGAATGAACTCGGACACGAGGTCATGGCGGTCGACCGTCAGGAGGAGCGCGTCAACGACGTGTTGGATTTCGTGACCAACGGTCAGATCGGGGACAGCACGAACGAGGCGTTTTTGAGATCGCTCGGGGTGAAGAACTACGACGTCTGCATCGTGACGATCGGAGGCGATTTTCAGAGTTCGCTCGAAACGACCTGCCTTTTGAAGGAACTCGGGGCGAAGCGGGTCGTCGCCCGCGCCGAGCAGGACGTTCAGGCGAAGTTCCTGCTCCGTAACGGCGCCGACGACGTCATCTATCCCGAAAAGCAGCTCGGCGAATGGACGGCGATCCGTTACAGCGCCGACAACGTCCTCGATTTCATCGACCTCGAGGGTCCCTGCTCGATTTTCGAGGTGACGGTGCCGACCGAATGGGTCGGAAAATCGATCATCGAGATCGACATCCGCAAAAAATACCACGTCAACATCATCGCGCTGCGGATCGACGGCGTCGTGAACCCGATCGTCAAGCCGGATACCGTCCTGACGAAGGATATGACGCTCCTTGTGCTGGGAGATTTCAACGCGCTGAAAAAGTGCTTTAATATCTGAACGAAAAGGCGAAAAAAGTCGCCCGTCGCGATCGCGACGGGCGACTTTTTACCGAAGCAAGCAAGGGGAGGCGATTATCTTATGCCTTCGATTATTGACGGTCGTTTTGTTTGATTCCTTCTTTGGGGCGGGGACGCGGTTTTTCCCCGGGTTTTTCGTTCTTGAAATACTGATAGAGAACGCACGGGATCATACCGTTATAGAGTTTTCGCGTCTTATCGGCGCGTTTGCCGTAGAGGGCTTCAAAGTTCGGGACCGACGAGATAAGATAGACCTGCCACGGGGAAAGCGAGCGGAAATGCGCTCCGAGTTCGCGGTAAAGGGTCTCGACCTCGGGCGCGGTCATCATCCGTTCGCCGTAGGGGGGGTTGGAGACGACCGTGCCGCGCCGTCCCGGCGCCGAGATCGTGCGCGCGTCGGCTTCAAAAGCACGGATCAGGTCGGCGACCCCGGCGCGTTTGGCGTTCTCTTTGGTCAGGGCGACCGAAGCGGGGTCGATATCCGAGGCGAAGACCTCGAACTTCGTCTGCACGATCCCGTCGCGCGCCTCCTCCCGCGCGGAGAGCCAGACTCCGCGCGGAACGGCGGGGAAGCGTTCGGCGGCGAAGCGGCGGTTCACGCCCGGCGCGATCTTTTTCATCATCATCGCCGCCTCGATCGCGATGGTGCCCGAACCGCACATCGGGTCCCAGAAAAGCACCTCTTCGCGCGGGCGCGAGATCGCGGCGATCGCGGCGGCAAGGGTCTCGCGGATCGGCGCGGCGTTCGCCTCGGGGCGGTATCCCCGCTTGTGGAGCGGGTCGCCCGACGTGTCGATCATCAGGGTCGCCTCGTCCTTCAAGATAAAGAACTCGATCTGATAGGTCACGCCGGTTTCGGGAAACCGGGTCAGCCCGTAAACCGACGTCAGCCGATCCACAACCGCCCGTTTCACGATCCGCTGACAGTCGGGGATCGAAAAGAGCTTGCTCTTGATCGAGTGTCCCTTGACCGGGAAGGCGTCGTCCCGTCCGATCCAGATCTCCCACGGCAGGGCTTTCGTGCCCTCGAAGAGAGCGTCGAAGGTGTCGGCGGAGAATCTTCCGAGATTGATGAACACGCGTTCGGCGTAGCGAAGGAAGACGTTCGAGAGGGCGATCGCCTCTTCGTCTCCGCGGTAGGTGATCCGCCCGTCGATCGTTTCGATCCGGTCGTAGCCGAGGGATTCGATCTCCTCTCCGAGCAGGTGTTCCAGCCCGAAAAGGCAGGTCGCCGTCAGCGTGATATTCATTTGTCCCCCTCCGTTACGGGGCGTCCCGCGCCCTCGAAGATCACGCCGTCAAAGCCCGCCGCGGCGGCGCGATCCTCCGGCGTCTTGACCGTCCAGAGCATCACGGGGACGCGGTAGATCCGGCGCAGGCGACACAGAGCGCGGTCGTCGGCGTCGGCGACGCGGTAAGCGATGAAATCGGGACGGGCGCGGAAGTTCAGAAGGAAACTCTGCAGGACCCGGTATTTCGGTTTGCCCTTGTATTTATCGTGTCGCGAGTACGCCATCGCAAGCTGCCCGCGCAGGACGGCGGGGCGGTTCTTTCTGAACCAGGCGATGGCGAGAGGGTTGAAGGATTCGACCCAGTATTCGCCGGAGTAGGCGTCGAGGAGCGCGGCGGTCTTCTCACAGGTCGAAACAAAGTCGGGGTCCTCGCCCTTGATCTCGACGAGCAGCGGCACGCGACCGCCGACGGTTTTCAGCACGTCCGCAAAAGAGGGGATCCCCGTCCCCGGCTGCCCGAAGAGGGGGGTGGTCGCCAATTTTTCAAACGGATAGTCGCGCGTCGAACCCGAAAGTCCGCAGACGCGTTCGAGCGACTGATCGTGAAAAACGACCGGGATCCCGTCGGAGGACAACTGGACGTCAAGCTCGATCCCGAAGCCCGCGTCGACGGCGGCTTGAAACGCACCGAGCGAGTTTTCGGGCAGGGACGGGTTCTCGTGCAGACCCCTGTGGGCGAGTTCGACCCCCGCGAGCCGTTCGACTCCCGCCCGCGGCTTGTTCGGTGCGGTGAGGAAGCGGCGGAGAATCAAAAGGAGAAGAAAGAGCAGCAGGCAGCCGCCGAGAACCGAACCGAGAACGATCAGAAAAGTCGTCATACGGAATCCTCCTTTGCGTCGTTTGCCGACGCTTTTATTTCACGGTTGTCCCCGCGCTTCACGAAGATCATCGTGATCAGGGCGCAGAAAACGCAGACCGAAGCGTAGGGGAAGAGCGAGGTCATCCCGACCCGATCCATGAAGAAACCCGAGAGGATCGGCGTCAGGGTCTGCGCCGCCATCGACGCCGTGTAGTAATAGCCGGTATATTTGCCGACGTTGTCGGCGTTGCAGAGTTCGACCACCATCGGAAAGCTGTTGACGTTGATCGCCGCCCAGCCGATCCCGGCGGAGCAGAAGAGAATGTTCACGAGGAAAGGAGGGCTGTTCTGACGAAGGAAGGAACAGCAGAAGAAGGCGACCGTCATCAGGATCACGCCGCCGAGAATGGTGCGTTTTCGTCCGATCTTTTCCGAGAGGAACCCGATCGGCAGAAAGGCGAGGATCGTCACGCCCTGCGCGAGCAGGAGCGTCAGATTGTAGTCAAGTCCGAGGACCTCCCCGGCGTAGACCGAGTATTTGCTCGTCACGGCGTTGTAGCCCATGTACCAGAAGACGACCGAAGCAAGGATCAGGAGCAGGGGGAGCAGCGCGCCGGTACCGCCGTGCTTCGCCGCTTCGCGCTTCGCCTCGTCAAGTTCGCTTTCCACCTCCGACGATATACCGAGCCGCTCGCTCTCCTCTTCCATTTCGCGGACGTAGCGCGGTTCGCGGACGAAAGCGAGGAAGATCGCGAGCGAGACCGCCATCAGGGCGGCGACGATCAGGAAAAAGGTGCCGTAATGCATCAGGGCGTTTTCGGGTTTGCCCGTCCCGAGCAAAAGCCCGAGAACGAGGGTCAGGATCCCCCCGATCGCCCCCATCAGGTTGATGACGGCGTTCGCTTTCGAGCGGAGGGGTTTGATCGTCACGTCGGGCATCAGGGCGACGGCGGGAGACCGGAAGACCGACATCGAGAGAAGCAGAAGGATCAGGGCGCCCATAAAAACGATCATCGGCGCGGGATTCTCCTTCGTGACCTGTCGGGCGTACGCCTGCCGCGCCGGGATCACGACGTCGGTCTGTTCCTCCGAGAGGTCGCCGTTTTCGTCGGTCAGGGGGATCGAAACGAACGCCTCGCGCGTCTCGTAGAGTTCCTGCAGCGCGACCTTGCCCGTTTTGCCCGGACGGGGATCGGCGATTTCGGGATTTTCGTCCCAGATCCGCGAGAGCGACGCTTCGCGGTCGGTCGGGTTCCCGTCGGAGAGGTTTTCAAGCTGCATCCGATCCGAGATCGAGAGCGGGAAGATCAGGGCGATCGCCACGACGGTCCCGATCAGGATGAAGGGGGTGCGCCGCCCCATCTTCGAGCGGCATTTGTCCGAGAGGGCGCCGAAAAGCGGGAGCATAAAGAGCGCGACGATATTGTCGAGCGCCATAATGACGCCCGACGCCGTCTGCGACAATCCGAACTTGTCGGTCAGGATCTTCGGGATCAGCGTATCGTACGCCTGCCAGAACAGGCAGATCAGGAAAAAGGCGAACCCGACCAGAACGGTTTTTTTGTAATTCAGTTTCACGTAGTCCTCCTTCGGGCGCGCGCCCCGGTTTCTTATCATATCTATCATCTATTATACTATCTCTTTTCCCGCTTGTCAATTTAGCGGGCGCGGAAAGGGCGCCGTTTTTTCGGGGAACGGGACGATTTGTCCCGGTGTGATTGACAATGCGTTTGAAAAAGGATATAATATCCTCGGAGTTTCGTCGGACGATCGGCGGAAAAAAGGGAAGGGGGGAGAACGCCGTGAAACTGATCCGTCTTCTGCCCGGCTGTCCTCCGCCCGAAACGGGAAGGACGGTCGCGGCGCTCGGCTTTTTCGACGGGGTGCATATCGGACACCGCCGCCTGCTGGACAGGGCGGTGGAGATCGCCGCGTCGCGTTCGCTCGTCCCCGCCGTCTTCACCTTCTCGGACGACGCCCGCACCTTCAAACCAGACGCGGCGCGCCTGACCGATTTTTCGGAAAAACTCGACCTCTTCCGCCGCGCGGGGATCGAGGTCGTTTACGCCGCCGATTTTCCCGACCTTTCGGGGCTCAGCCCCGAGCGGTTCGTTTCGGAGGTCCTGATCGGGGCGCTGAACGTCGCCGTTTCGGTCTGCGGCTTCAATTTCCGGTTCGGCGCGCGCGCCGCGGGGGACAGCGAGACGCTCGTCCGTCTGATGCGCGCGGCGGGACGGGACGCCGAGGTGATCGCCCCGACGGTCCTCGACGGCGCCGTCGTCAGTTCGTCGGCGATCCGCGCCCTGCTTTCGGCGGGCGACGTTGAAACGGCGAAAAAGATGCTCGGTCGCCCCTTCTCCTACGTCGGCGCCGTCGAACACGGGCGGGGGTACGGGCACACGGAGGGGATCCCGACCGTCAATCTTCCGATCGCCCCGCATCTGGCGCTTCCGCGCCGCGGGGTCTACCGTTCACGGGTGGTTTTTGGATCCGGAGAGGGCTATCCCGCGGTTTCCAACGTCGGCGTTCGTCCGACCTTCGGCGGCGATACCGTTAATTGCGAAAGCTATCTGCTCGATTACACCGGCGGCGATCTGTACGGGAAGCCCGCGCGGGTCGAACTGCTCGGCTTTCTGCGCGACGAGAAAAAGTTTGATTCTCCCGAGGACCTTTACAAGCAGATCGAACGCGACGTCGCCGCGGCGAAAGCGTGAAAAAAGAGGCAAAAATGGAACGACAGGCGGAATGGACGAAACTCACCGTCCGCGCTTCGCGCGACGACCTCGACGTCGTGACGGCGGTGATGGGAATGCTCGACAACGGGCTGATGATCGAGGACTACAGTGATTTTCCGTTTGAAACGGGAATGTACGGGGATCTGGTCGACGAGTCGATCAAAAACGCCGATCCGACGCGGATCGCCGTCTCGATCTTCGTTGCGCGCGAGAAGAACCTGTCCGAATACGTCGCGTTTCTCCGCGAACGGTTTAGTGCCGTGGGGATCGACTGGAAATACGAGTGCGAGGGACTCTGCGAAGAGGATTGGGCGGAATCCTGGAAACGCTACTATCATCCGATCCCGCTCGGGCGGGTCACGATCGTCCCGGCGTGGCAGGATTACGGCGCGCGGAACGGGGAGATCGTCGTCCGGATGGATCCCGGAATGGCGTTCGGCGCCGGGACGCACGAAACGACCCGCCTCGCGACGCTTCTGCTTGAAGAAACGCTTGCGGGCGGCGAAAAGGTGCTTGACGTCGGGACCGGAAGCGGGATCCTCGCGATCGTTGCCGAAAAACTCGGCGCCTCGCTCGTTCGCGGGTACGACATCGACCCCGTGGCGGTGCGCGTCGCGCGCGAGAACGCCGACGTCAACGAAACGAAGAGGGTCGCCTTCGGCGTTTCGGATCTGCTCGCGTCGGTTGAAAAACCGGAGGGCGGCTACGATCTTTGCGTCGCCAATATCGTCTGCGACGTTTTGCTCCGGATGGCGCCCGATCTTCCGTCGTATCTTCGCCCCGGCGCGACCCTGATCTGCTCCGGGATCATCGAGGGGCGGCTCTCCGAACTGCGGGCGGGGATGAGCGCCGCCGGATTCAAAGAGGAGAAAACGGTCTCCGAAAACGACTGGTACGCGCTTCGCTTCGTTCTCGCGAAGTGACGGGGGGAGGGAAGTATGCCGAGATTCTTCGCGGACGATTCCGCCGTGACCGATAAAACCGTCGCGATCACCGGCGCCGATGCGCGCCATATCGCCCGTTCGCTCCGGATGGCGGTCGGGGACGGGATCACGGTCTGCACCCCGTCGGGGCGCGAACTGGATTGCCGGCTGACCCGCATCCGCGACGACCTGTGCGAAGCCGGGATCGTTTCCGAGAGACCCGCCGGGGGCGAGCCGCCGATCGCGATCCGACTTTTCGTCGCGTACCCGAAGGGCGATAAACTCGAAACCGTTGTGCAGAAGGCGACCGAACTCGGCGCGCGCACGGTAACGCCCTTCTATTCAAACTTCGTCGTGCGCAAACCGCGCCCCGAAAAAATCGGGGCGGAGACCGAGCGACTGAACCGCATTGCCGCCGAGGCGGCGAAACAGTGCCGGCGGGGGACGATCCCGACCGTGACGCCGCCGCTGACCTTTGAGGAAACGCTCGGGGAGGCGAGAACTTCCGATCTTGCCCTGTTTTGCTACGAGGGGGAGGGAACGCAGCCGCTTCCCGCCCTGCTCCCCGACGTCTGTCCGAAGAGCGTTTCGGTCGTCGTCGGGTCGGAGGGCGGTTTCTCCGAAGGGGAGGCGAACGCGGCAAGAGACGCGGGGGTTCTGCTCGCCGGGCTCGGAAAACGAATCCTGCGCTGCGAAACCGCGCCGCTCTTTGCCCTCTCCTGCCTCGCTTTCCGCTATGAACTCTGACCCGCCTCTCGTCACATTGCTGAAAAAATTTTTGTTTTTTTGTGACTTTTTTACGATAGACTATTGATATTTGACAAAAAAAGATGTAAAATATAAGTCAGAGTTGCCAATATAGAGACGCACGAAGGGGGAGCGATAATGTCCAACCGTTTGTATCAGGGTGTGATCCATCAGATGAAAGACGCGATCAACCGTACCGTCGGAATCATCGACGAGTCCGGGGTGATCGTCGCCTGCAGCGATCCGCGGCTGGTGGGAGAATCCCGTCAGGGCGTCCGGGAGGAACTTTCCTTCTCGACCGACGCGGCAACCGTCGACGGGTTTACCTATCGGTCCATTTCGGTCGGCGGCAAGAGCGAGGGGATCGTTTTCGTCGAGGGCGACGACGCCGAGGCGGGCCGCTACGCGGCGATGCTTACCGTCTCGCTCGGAAACATCAAGAGTCTGTACGACGAAAAGTACGACAAGGGCTCGTTTATCAAGAATATTATGCTCGACAACATCCTGCCGAGCGATATCTACATCAAGAGCAAGGAACTGCATTTCTCGGGCGAGGATCACCGGGTCGTTTTGATCATCAAGTTCTTCGGATGGACCGACGTTCTTCCGTACGATATGGTGTCGGGTATGTTCCCCGACAAGAGCCGCGACTACGTCATCAACATCGGTGAATCCGACGTCGTTCTGGTGAAGGAGGTCGAGGAGGGGACCGATATCCGCGAGGTGGAGGAACTTGCCGCCGGGATCTCCGAGACGCTGAACTCCGAGTTCTTTACCAAGGTCAGCATCGGGATCAGCTCGGTCGTCGACGGGCTCAAGGATCTGGCGCGCGCCTACAAAGAGGCGCGGATCTCGCTTGAGGTCGGCAAGGTCTTCGACACCGAGAAGAATATCGTCAGCTACGAGAATCTCGGGATCGGCCGCCTGATCTATCAGCTGCCGACCACCCTCTGCGAGATCTTCCTCGACGAGGTCTTCAAGCGCGGGTCGCTCGATTCGCTCGACCGCGAGACGCTGATGACCGTGCAGAGTTTCTTTGAAAACAACCTGAACGTCTCCGAGACGTCGCGCAAACTCTTCGTCCACCGCAACACGCTGGTCTATCGGCTTGAAAAGATCCGGAAACTGACCGGGCTCGACCTTCGCGAGTTCGAGCACGCCGTCACCTTCAAGGTGGCGCTGATGGTCAAGAAGTATCTGACGAGCAAACCGACCAAGTTCTGATCCGCGTTTTTCGCGGAGAGCACGACGGAAAAAACACCCCGACGCCCGCTCTCGGGCGCCGGGGCTCCGTTGATTAAAGGAAGGATGGAAGCCAATGAAAACCGAACGGATCGGCGTGCGGGTACTCGCCGCTCTTCTCCTGATTCTTTCGCTTGCTTTTACCGGATGCGTCGCGTTCGGGACGAGCGACGAAGTGACCCCGACGCGGGGACCGCTTGACACCGCGACTATGCCCGCCGGGACCGAAGCCGCGACCGCGTCCGCCGCAACGACGCCGCTGACCGAAGCCGCGACCGCGCCCGCCGCGACGACGGGAGAGGCAGAACCCGGACTGGTCGAACGCCTTGCGGCAAGAGACGAGATCCCGGCGTTTATGAAATCGGTTCTGGAAACGATGCACCTTTATTATCAGAACTGTTACGTCGGCACGCTCGGGACCGACGAGGAGATGGCGGCGTCGATCACGGAGCTGTATCTGAAATACCGTAATCTGATCGACGAGGGCGATCCCGGCGAGGTGACCGACCTTCTCGCCGAGTGCTATCTTGCCGCCGCGGGCGACAAATACGCCTATTATATGAACCCCGAGGCGCTTGCCGAGTATAATTCGGACATCTCGGGCAATTACGTCGGGATCGGCGTGCAGGTCACCAACGATTCGGTCTCGCGGAAGATCCTGATCACCGCCGTCTTCCCGGATACGCCCGCCATCGAGGCGGGGGTCGTCCCGGGCGACACCATCGAGGCGGTCGGGGACGTTCCCGTCGGGGAACTGACCTTTGCCGAGGTGGTCAACCGCATCCGCGGGGAAGAGGGGACCGACGTGACGGTCACCTTCGGGCGGGGCGACGGCACCTACACCGTCACGATGACCCGCCGTTCCGTCGTACAGGTCACGGCGTCGGCGAAGATACGCGAGGGAGCGCCGAAGATCGGCGTTTTCCGCATCTCCGAATTCGACAAGACGACCGAAGCCCAGTTCAAAGCCGCCCTTGACGCGCTGCTTGAAGAGGGGGCGGAGGGGATCGTGTTCGACGTGCGCGACAATCCCGGCGGACTGCTTTCGGCGATCCTTGCGATCCTCGATTATCTGGTGCCGAACGGAACGCCCCTCGCCAGTTATCTCTATTACGACGGGACAACGAACGCCACCAAAGCGACCGACGGGCACGAGATCTCCCCGACGCTTCCGATCTCGGTCATCTGCAGCGCGCACACCGCCTCGGCGGGCGAACTCTTCACCTGCGCCCTGCAGGACTACGCGAGAGAGGGACTGCTCAACGTGACGGTCGTGGGGTCTGTCACCTTCGGCAAGGGGACGATGCAGACCGGCATCGAGCTTCCCGAGGGGCGCGCGACCACGATCTCGATCGCCTATTACAACCCGCCCTTCTCGGAAAACTACGAGGGAGTCGGCGTGATCCCGGATATGATCGTTGAACTGTCCGAAGAGGCACAGCAGAAGTCGCTCTACGTCCTGACCGAGGAAGAGGATACTCAGATGCAGGCGGCGATCGCGTCGGTCATTTCCCGGATCCCTCCTGAGGCGGACGAATGAATCAACAGAACCAACCGACAAAAAGGAGAAGCCCGGACGCGGAGGCGCGAACCCGTTCGGTCATCGTTACGGTCCTCGCGTGTATCCTTACCGGGATCGTCGTGTTTCTCGCGACCTTCTTTTCGGTCACGCAGCACTACCGGGAAGAGATCGAGGACTACCGCGCCTATTACGTGAAGAATCCGGAAAAATACGATATCGGATTGCTTGAGGCGGCATTCGGACTGCTCGATGCGAAATCGCTCTACGATCTGCCCGACCGGGCGGAGTTGACCGAGGCGATGATCGAGGCGGCGATCGCCGCGATGGGCGATCGGCACGGCGCTTTCTTCACCGACGCCGAATACGCCGCGTACAAGTCCGACCTTGACGGCAATTTCGTCGGGATCGGCGTCACGATCCAAAAGGACGACGACGGCAACGCCCTGATCGTTCTCGTGCACGACGGCTCTCCCGCCGAGGAGAGCGGGCTCGCCGCCGGCGACGTGATCCTGTCGGTCGACGGGACCCGCTTTGCCGACGGATACGATACGGCGTTCGACGCCATCGTCGGAGAATCGGGAAGCACCGTCGAGGTGACCTACCGCCGCGCCGGGGTCGAATCGACCGTGACGGTGACGCGGGCGGCAGTCGTAAAGCAGACCGTCGTTTCCCGCATCGAAACCGAGGGGGACGGCAAGATCGGCTACGTGCATATCAGCGGCTTTGACGGACACACCTACGGGCAATTTCGCTCCGCCGTATCCTCGCTCGAGGAGGCGGGCGTCGACGCCTTCCTGTTCGATCTCCGCTCCAACGGCGGCGGACTGCTCTCCGAGGTCTCGAAGGCGCTTGCCTATCTGCTCCCCGACGGCGTGATCGCCTACGTGGACTACCGTTCCGAATCGAGCGCCGACTACGTGATCTCGGCGGAAAACGGGTACGTGAAGAACGGCGGCGAGACCGCCGGACTCTACTGCGAGGGGGGACACCGGATCACCGTTCCGGCGGCGGTGCTCGTGAACGGAGCGACCGCCTCGGCGGCGGAACTCTTTACCGCCTCGCTTCGCGACTACGCGACCGACGCCTTCGGTTCGGCGCTCGACGTGACGGTCGTCGGGACGACGACCTACGGAAAAGGGACCGTGCAAACCACCTCCCAGGTCGCCGCGGGCAATTATCTCAAGCTGACCGTCGCCCGCTACAATCCCCCCTCGAACGTCAACTACGACGGCGTCGGGATCACGCCCGACCTCGTCGTGAAACCGACGCCCGAAGAGGAAAAGATCAGCGTCTATTTGCGCACGCGGGAAAACGACTCCCAATTCCGGGCGGCGCTCGCCGCGCTCGGTGAAAAAATCAACCCTTGAAAGAGTATTATAGAAAAAACACACAAGGAGAGAAACAAATGGAAAAGCAGCAGGTTATCACGCAGGCAAGTCTCGATTCTCTGAAAGCGCAGCTCGACGAGCTGAAGGCGCAGCGCGAGATCATCAAAAAGGACATTTCGACCGCCCGCAGCTACGGCGACCTTTCGGAGAACAGCGAATACGACGAGGCGAAGAACGAGCAGGCGAAAAACGCCATGCAGATCGCCGAACTCGAGGAGAAGATCAAGAACGCGCACGTCGTCGACGAGAGCGAGATCGACCACAACCTCGTGCACGTCGGTTCGATCGTCGTCGTTTACAACGAGAAGAAAAAGAAGGAGATCACCTACCACATCGTCGACTCCTACGGCGCCGATCCCCTCGCGGGCAAGATCTCGGACGTTTCGCCCATCGGGCGGGCGCTTGTCGGCGCGAAGTCGGGCGAACGCGTGGTGGCGGAACTCCCCTCCGGCGAGCAGGTCGGACTGAAAGTCAAGAAGATCACGCGCGCGCAGTAAGCGCGATCCCGCCGCGGCGGGCAGAACAGAAAGGATATCACAATGGCAGAGTTACAGAACAACAATCCGGGAAGCGAGTTGGCGGTCCGCCGCGAGAAACTGGCGGCGCTCGTCTCGGAGGGGAAGAACCCCTTTACGATCACCAAATACGACGTGACGGCGCACGCAAGCGAGATCCTCTCGGACTTCGACCGATTCGAGCGTAACGAGGAAGCGGGGAAGCCGGGGATCCCGGTCTCGATCGCCGGCAGAATGATGAGCCGCCGCGTGATGGGCAAGGCGGCGTTCGTCCATCTGATGGACGGATCGGGCAAGATCCAGCTTTACGTGAAGCGCGACGACGTGGGCGAGGACGCCTACGCGGCTTTCAAGAAATGGGACGTCGGGGACGTGATCGGCGTGCACGGCTTCGTCTTCAAGACCCAGACCGGCGAGATCTCGGTGCATTGCGACGCGATCACCCTGCTCGCCAAGTCCCTGCTCCCCCTGCCCGAGAAGTTCCACGGGCTGACGAACACCGATCTCCGCTATCGGCAGCGCTACGTCGACCTCATTATGAACCCCGAGGTCAAGGATACCTTCGTCCGCCGGAGCAAGATCCTTGCCGAGATCCGCGCCTACCTCGATTCCAAGGGCTTTCTCGAGGTCGACACCCCGATCCTCACCCCGTTTGAGATCGGCGCGTCGGCGCGCCCCTTCTTCACGCACCACAACACGCTGAATATGGATATGGTGCTCCGCATCGAGACCGAACTTTACCTGAAACGGCTGATCGTCGGCGGGTTCGAGCGGGTCTACGAGGTGGGACGCATCTTCCGCAACGAGGGAATGGATCCCAAGCACAACCCCGAGTTCACCTCGATCGAACTCTACCAGGCGTACACCGACTATAAGGGTATGATGGATCTGGTGGAGGAACTCTACACCCTGCTCGCGAAGAAGATCTGCGGTTCTACCGTCATCCCCTATCAGGGGAATATGATCGATATGGGTCATTGGGAACGGCTGACGATGGTCGAGGCGGTGAAAAAGTATTCGGGCGCCGACTACGCCGCCTGGAAAACCGACGAGGACGCGCGGAACGAAGCCGCGAAACTTCACGTGCCGGTTCCCGCCGACGCGACCAAGGGGACGGTGCTCGCCGAACTCTTCGACGCCTTCGTCGAAGAAAAACTGATCCAGCCGACCTTTATCTACGACTATCCCGTCGAGAACAGCCCGCTTGCGAAGCGGAAACCCGAGGATCCCGCCTTTACCGAGCGCTTCGAGTACTTCATCAACGCGACCGAGTTCGGCAACGCTTTCAGCGAACTGAACGATCCGATCGACCAAAAGGGGCGCTTTGTCGCGCAGGTCGAGGCGCGTCGCCGCGAGGATCCGAACACCAAGGCGAAAGTGGACGAGGACTACGTGACGGCGCTCGAATACGGTATGCCCCCGACGGGCGGACTCGGCTTCGGGATCGACCGGCTCGTGATGCTGCTGACCGACAGCGCGTCGATCCGCGACGTCCTGCTCTTCCCGACCATGAAGCCGCTCGATCAGGATAAGACCGACGCCGCGCCGGACGCCGCCGCGCCCGCCGAAGCCGAGGCGCCGATCGACTTCTCGAAGGTGCAGATCGAGCCGCTGTTTTCCGACGCGGTCGACTTCGAGACCTTCTCGAAATCCGATTTTCGCGCGGTGAAGGTGCTTGCCTGCGAGGCGGTGCCGAAATCGAAGAAACTGCTGAAGTTCACCCTGAACGACGGCACCGGGACCGACCGCGTCATCCTGTCGGGGATCCACGCCTACTACGAGCCCGAACAGCTGGTGGGGAAGACCCTGCTCGCGATCGTCAACCTCCCGCCCCGCGCGATGATGGGGATCGACTCCAACGGGATGCTGATCTCCGCCGTTCACAAAGAGGAGGACGAGGAGAAACTGCATCTTTTGATGCTTGACCCCCACATCCCCGCCGGCGCAAAAATGTATTGACGACGACACGCACAGACGGCACAGGACGGAAAACAAAAAGGGACTGTCCGAAATTCGAGGTGCTTTCCGCTTTGTTCAGTTATTCCGCATAGCAAATTGCGATTAAGGACGAAAACCACCCGCTTTCGCGAGTGGTTTTCTCCTCTTTTATTTG
>Ga0310696_10000457_pt1 | contig 64899 bp, 109 predicted proteins | sample AusTroGonzalo_MG_4_FD_203885 | JGI IMG/M metagenome (GOLD analysis project Ga0310696, IMG submission 203885) | Bovine rumen microbial communities from tropical cattle in Woodstock, Queensland, Australia - Gonzalo_02 (v2) (version 2) | ecosystem: Host-associated > Mammals > Digestive system >...
ATCCTTGCTAGGGATACTTGCCTTTATCTGTGAGTTCGAGTCCAATATTCCCATCATTATCGCTAATCTCCGGACTGAACCCCCGCTCCCCAGACCTCTCTTTTCCAAAATCTTTGCTATAGCTTCCCAATCCACTGAGTTTTCTAAACTTGTTGTCGTACCCCCCCTGGTAAGTGGTTCGTGCATACTCGCCACTTCCGCATAACTTACGATAGAATTGTGAATAAGGATGTTCTGTTCTGTTCTGTTCTGTTCTGTTCTGTCAAGGTTCATTTCCTGTAACAAGCTTGTCAAGTATTTTCTTGCTCCATATACACACTCGGATACTTCTTTGCTTATTACCGGATAGCCATATTTCTCGATTACTTGTCGGAAGTTCATCTTAGGCTTTAGATATTCCACATTATCAAATGTGTTCACAAAGTTCCTTAGTTCGGGAAATTCAAGTGAGGTGTCGAAAAAGACTGCTTTCATATCGGGATACATTTGTCTTGCTATATGAAGCAAAACAGTTGAATCCTTACCTCCCGAAAACGAAACGTATACATGGGTTACCCCGTAATGCTCTACCCACTGTTTTATCCTTGCTTTAGTGCGCTTCACCTTTTCTTCAAGGGGAAGTTTCTGTAATTGGTGTAGTTCCGCAATATCATGTTTTCCCATCTATGTTTATCAAAGGACACCAATCTGGTCTTTGTGGAAAATAAAGACTATCCTGGCATATCTTTTTATCCTTTCCATCTTTTGTACCGCAATGCCAACCATCGAAATCAGTATGTAGACAAATACATTCCGCACAATTGGTCGGCATTGCCATGTTCTTAATTGCTATCATCTATTTCCTCTATATAGACCTCTATGTAGGGTTCTCCGTACCTCTCAGGTAGATAAAAGAAGTCGTGAGTCTCATTAAGTAAGAATAAAGGACTGTCGTTAGGAAGAACCTTACATAATTGAAGTGAGTCACAAAACACCTTACTAAAAAAACTATGAATATTTGGGAAGTCTCGGATATGTCCGTCCCTTGGTTCAAAAAACCTGTAGTGAAGAATAATAGGCTTTGAAACCTTATATCCGTTAAGCTGCATCCTTATCTCGTCATTACAGATGTTCATGAATTTTCGCTTCATACTGTTGCCTCTCTGTGGCGAAAATCCATATTCAGCCAAAAGGTTGTTGAGACTAGGGAAACACTTGCTACCGAAGTAGTTTCCTGTTATGACTACTTTCGGCATTGTGCAATTATCCGGGACTACAAATTGAAGTTTTTTCGGGTCGTCATACCTTTGCATCGATAATCCTCAATTCTTCGTCATATTTTAGATCAGTAAGGTATCTTTCAAGTGCCTCGCTTACAATGTTTGCCTCGCTCTTGCACATCTTGTAATCACTGACCGTGTAATCATGCTGTTTGATGTTGTTGAGCGTCTTTGTTACTTCAAATCTGTACTCACTTATGTTCATTTCATACCCTCCCTTGTTACATGTAGTATTCCCCGTATCGGGTTTTAAAAGCGTTTCTAGCCTCTTCTACCCAATCATCTGCGCTCTGATGTCCTAAATTGCTTTCAGTTAGTTTTTCAGCAAGGTAATATCTTTCCCAACATGCTTCTGCTAACTGCTGACTCAATATCTTCATTTCGGGATTCATGTGCACTGATTTCTTTGAAAAGTTATGATGTTCTCTGCATAGCGGCATCAACAACAAATCCTCATCCGCTAATTTATGTTTACTGCCATATAGAGCGTGATGTATCTCTTCAACAGGCTTTGAACATATCATGCAGTAGTCCATCCATTTTGTTATGATTGATTTCTTTTTTGCCATTTATACCCCCTGTATTTCATGTGTCTCAAACTCATCTGCACTTAAGACCTCGCATTCATGTGTATCTCTGCAATAATCACAAGAAGAATGCTCACATCTTATTGGTTCAATCTCGCCATTTTTTAACATGATTATCTTTTGGCAGTTTCGCTTTACATATTCCAATGCCTCATCAAGCATCTTTGATGGAAGTTCGATAATATCGCATATGGGATGGGTATTTTTATCCACCGCTGCAAGGTAACATCTGAGCGAATCTCCCGTATTCTGTCTTACTATTTCCTTGTAAATGGCAAGCTGTATATCATATCCAAATGCCCGATACCAAGTAAGCTTCTCGCCGCTATCGGGAATGAATATTCTAAAATCCCTGTCAAGTGTTCTCGTGGTTTTAAGGTCTACTATTGCTTTTCCCTCAATATATGAATCTATTTTTATCTTGAACGGAAGATCAGCTATCGTTCCGACCATTATGCTCTGCTTGTTCCCGCTCATGTATTGACAGAACTTCTTTTCTCTGAGTGTTCTCTTATACATCGTTATGGCTGATTGATATTCGCTCTTAAGCTGACCTTTGGTAGCCCCTCTTGTGCTTATACAATCAGGAAACCTTTCAGCTATATAGTCGGGATCGTCATTTTCCCACAAGGCATCTAATATACTTCCAACAAGCAAGGCGTTTGTTACTTCTGGCTCATACTCGCCTCTTATCTTTGCCATTGCCCTTGCCTCACAACCCGGTATTATCGGACAACCACATATGTCTTTTAGCTGTGAAGCAGAGCAATAAAGCATGTCGGCTTCTTTGGAATAATACGTTGACTCATCAAGAATGAAATTACTCATTTGTCTGTTCCTCGACTACTTCTGATTCAACAACCTCTGCCATAACATCTACAGCCTTTTCGGGTTCTTCCTCAACATTATCAACGTATTGAGGGATTAAGTTCTCATCCAACACTGCTTGATCTGAGGTATAAGCTGTCTGCATTTCTACGCTCATTGTTCCGAAGCGGCTAATAAGCTGTCTTAACATGGTTTTCATAGCCATCTTGTCAAAATCTGACTTCCATATAGAAGAACCCCATCCATTTCTATAAGAAGCGGAATATCTCTTTGCATGAGCTTCCATTTGCTCTTTACTCCAATAAAGGCCTTTCTTCAATCCGTTAGTCATTTCAAAGAAACTGTAATAACCAATTGTCGGTAATGTTTCTCTCTTGGCGAAATCTGTCTCAGCTTTAAATGTGTATTCATCCTCAATAGGATCGTAGGCTACAAGTTCACCCTCTTTAATAGGTGTTACGTGAATCTTCTTGTATTGTCCCGACCTCATAGCGAGCTGTAGCATTCCTTTGTAAGAAATCTGAAACTGTGCTTCTTTTATTCCTTTCTTCTTGTCCTCATAAGGAACAAAATAGAACATTCCAATCTGAGGACTCTGAGGAAGATTTAGAGACTGTCCAAGCAGTGCCGCAGATAAAATTGATTGATTGGTGCATTCAGCCAACTGTGGGTTCGTCTGAACCGCACTTACAACCGAACTAATGAATCTCTGTGCATCGCGCTCTCCAACCACGTTGATGATGTTTTCTTTCGCTTTGTCTGATGTTAGGAACGATGCTATTCCTTGTTTTTGCTGTACCTGTACTTCATTTGCCATAAATTCTGTTCTCCTTATACTTTTTTTCTGCCATATGGCGGGATAAATTATCTTTTCTCGCCAACTGTGCAAGTGTGTATGTTTTACCGTCTACTTTGAATAGAACATTGTTACCTCTGTTATTCTCTTGAACCGCATACGAAACCCACCTACAATTTTCCGGCTCATAGTTGCCATCGTTATTTATGCGGTCAAGCGTCAGGTTATCGTTATATCCATTGCTTAAAGCCCAACTGTGAAATGCCATATAATCTTTTACCCACTCAGGATATACAGTTATTCCTCTGCTTCCGTACTTTCCCCAATATTTACTATTGGAATTAAGGCATCGATCTTTCATCCCGCTCCAAATCCTATATAAGCGATTGTGCTTGTTACTTGATTTAGATAAGCCGTGAGTAGTGTGCATTTTTCTTGAAAGTTCTCTTCTTAAACATCCACAAGATTTAGTTGTTCCATTAACCAAATTTCTTCGTTTTACTACAGTTTCATTTCCGCAATCACACCTGCATACCCATAAGGGCTTATTGTTATTGGTGTTGTAAGCAGCTCTGCGTAAAACCACCAATCTCCCGTATCTTTGCCCTGTCATATCTATAAGTTTATTCGCCATCTAACTGCCCCTTATTAAATTGGTGGTATTGTCTGTAAGTGATTGAATCTTGATCTTGCATGATGGTCTTTGTAATTCCGTCATCATTAGCTGAGAAAATGACTGTTCCATCCGGGTCAACTGAAAGCCTTAAGATTGTGTTGCGCTTGTTTGCAACCTGTAAAAGCTTGAAAAATGTTTCTTTATTGGTATCATAGAGTTCCTGAAACCAATCTCTTGAATTTGACATATGTTGTCCTTTCTGCTATCCTAAATAGCGAAAAATGTGGTATTGAATATCATGTTTTTAACCTTAAGCCATGTAGAGAAATCTATGTGGCTCTCTCTATTTACGGGGCTATTTGTAATATCTCTGCCCCTCTACTTCCTTAATGAAAGTCAAATGAGTTGCGTGCCAACTGTTAGGTGAATTGGTTGATGCTTCAAACCAAATCGCACCATCTGTCTCATCCCAACCGCCTTCTATCATTGCCAAGGCTAAGTGAGAGTTTTCATTCAGTTCTACGGTCTTATATCTACCACTGGTATATACCTCGAACTGCCCTTTTTGACTTACTACGTCCCATATCTCATCAGGAAACTCATCGCTCTCAATACGGTTGATTAAGGTTCTCATCGTCCATAACTGACCGTCTAAGGACGTTCCCGCTTCTGCTCTTGCGATGTGCATTAAAAGCTGTGCGTCCTCATAATCAATCTCAACAATGCCCTCACTTGTTTCATTTATCTCCGGCTTATATGAATACAACTCAGACAAATTCTCATCCGTAAGATATGAAACCTCTTCCACGGCATCAGGCACAATCGTTTCTTCGATGGGTGGAACGTCACATATTCTGTTCATGATCTTGGAATAAACAATAAATGCGATAAAGACAGTGGCAAATGCAACAGCAGGTATATGGTACTCAACCAACCTTTTTAACGTGCTTCGCAAAATAGCCCTTTTCATTGACACCTCCATCAAAACTTACTTCATCACCCTCTTGTAGACCATCAAGCCCTTTAAGACTGAACCAGTAGCTTTCCCCATCATAGGCTGCTATAAATCCATAGCTCTTGTTTGGTCTGCTTTTCTTAATCTGCAACTTCTCGATGATTCCTAACATAAAATCCCCCTTACAAACTCTGCGATTTCTTCATCTGTCCATTTAAGTGTCTTTGCTAACGATCCGATTTCCCCACCTGTGAATGTGCTTGGGTGTTTGCGCTTATGAGAAAGCGTTTGTCTTACCATCCCGATTCGTTCTGCAAGCTCCTTATTTGTGTCGATTTTGTTGTTTGCCATCCCTACGCGAATGACTACATCAGGTTCTCTCATAACAATCTCCGTTTTACTTGTTGCACACTTTAGGGCAAAAAAAGATACTTAATACTAACTCCGAAAGCATCTGCGATTGCCTTAAGAGTGTCAGTTGTCGTAGTAACGTCCTTATCGCTTTCAAGTCTTACGATGATTCCCCTTGATACACCAGACTTTTCAGCAAGTTCGCCCTGCGACCATCTCCTTTTCTCTCTTAGTTCTTTAATTCTGTACTCCATATATAATCTCCTTTGCTGTACAACATCTTGCACATAATATACAACGTTTACAACTCGTTGTCAACCACTTTGTTGAACATTTTTTGTTGAATTTATCGAACACATGTTATATACTGTATTTACGGAGGAAATTGGATATGACACTAGGAGAAATTATAAAAAAATTTCGACTGTCATGTGACGAAGAAATGTCTTTACGTAGATTCGCCTCGTTAAGTGGGCTAAGTCCTTCTTATGTATCTATGTTGGAAAGAGGAACAGATCAGAGAGGGAATGTAATCGCGCCTACCATTCAGACGATTGATAAGGTCGCCAAGACAATGAATGTATCATTTAATGACTTGTTCAATCAGTTAAGTGGCGATGTTATCGTAAATGCAAGCGATACAGAACGAGACAACACCGAGATTGAACTTCTTTCCATGTATAGAAAACTCACAGACAATCGAAAGAATGATGTTTTCAATTATGTAAAGATGTTATATGACAATGAAAGCAAGTAAGAAAAGGCACTCCGAGGACTAGGGGTGCTTTTTTGAAAGGAATAATTATGGCTACACCAAAAAAATTACCTTCCGGGAATTGGAGAATCCAGGTCTTTTCCCACAAAGAAAATGGAAAGAATAAGTATGTGTCATTTACCGCGCCCACAAAGGCAGAGGCAAACCGTTTGGCTGCGGAATTTCAAGCGAATAAAAGCTATGAGGCTTCACCTCAGAGCATAACCATAGGCATGTGCGTAGACAATTATATCAAGGGAAAGACTAATATCTTATCTCCCTCTACCCTAAAGGAGTACAAAGGATATAAGAAATACTTCTATCCCATAGAGAATATCATGTTGGGTTCTATTCAATCATCTGATCTGCAAAACTTTGTCAACGCATTGTCCGCGACAAAGAATCCTAAAACGGTCAGAAATATATACAGTCTTTTGCTCTCTTCGATACGATTATATAGCGACCGTAATTTTCGCGTTTCTATGCCTCAAAAACGAGTTATTGAACGTCATATACCTACAGATGCAGATTTAAAAAATCTCTTGAATAACGCCAATATAACGCTAAAAAAAGCTATCCTACTATCAAGTGCCGGAACACTTAGGCGCGGAGAAATCTGTGCGCTGAAATACAAGGATATATTGTATGATTTCAATGCGGTCTATGTTCATTCTGATATGGTATTGGGTGAAAGTGGATGGGTTCATAAAGAAATGCCAAAGACTGACTCTTCAACAAGACGGGTGGTTCTCCCGAAAGAGATCATAGAGATACTTGGACACGGCGAGGACGAGGATTATGTTGTTCCCGTGAAGCCAAGTACAATAACAACGGACTTTATCAACCTCAGAAACCGTTTAGGACTTAAATTCACGTTCCACAGTCTCAGACACTACGCAGCTTCGATTCTTCACTCCATTGGAATCCCAGACGTTTACATCATGGAAAGGGGTGGATGGGGTAGTGACACCATCCTTAAATCTGTGTATAGAAATAGCCTATCGGATAAAGTCTCTCACTTCACCACAATAGGCAATGAATATTTTGAAAATAATATAATGTCAAAAGAAATATCACACGAAATACAACACGGAAATCAAGACATCCAGTAAACATGCGGGTAATTTCGATGCACCCGACAGGAATCGAACCCGTTCTCGGTGCAACTTCTTAAATGCAGTATTTTCATAGGATTATTCGTGAACGCCCATAAATACTGGTCTTTAAGCGTTATTTGTTGTTTCATAATGTTATATATTTTTGCACTATATAACGTGCGGGCGACAAAAATATCACACGACATATCACACGAAATACATAACACAATATAACGATTGTACTTATATATATGCTTTTAGTCAAGGAAAGGGGTATAGCCGTAAGAACCATACCCCTTTTAATCTATCTATTCATGCTGTCAAGTGCTTTTCTGATTGCTTCTCGCTCTCTATCGTTTTGAGTGCTGTTCATGAGTCTCTGTAATTCTTCTCTGGTATCTCCTGAGTAATCATATGATCTTCCCTCGTTTGAATATCTACCCATAGAATCACGCCTTGCATTTGAACCTCTTCCGCGAGAATAAGAACTTCCCATGTCGTCATACATATAATAGGGCATTCTTCCATAGTAACCACCCGAATATCCATCTTCCGAATATCCATATTCTTGTTCCATCGCCTCTATTGTGGCTATATCCTTGACAATATCTATTGCCTTATCAATCACTTCGAGGCTGCTCGTGGTTAGTTCTTTTTTCTTGGCAATCCCTTCAAGCTCATCGCACAGCATTTCTTTTATCTGATTATATACTTTCATGTCATGCGCTCCTTTTTATGCTATTCTGTCTACGACCAAGTTTGCGTTTTGTACTAAGATAGCTGTTGCCGGGTCTGCTGCTGTTGCTCCCTCGGATGCATTTTCAACAGCGACACTTAAGCAACATCCTTTAGGGACTGTGATGATTGCTGTTGAGGTTACATTAAAGAAGTTTTCAGTGGTTGGCGGGTTAGCCGCTACCGCAGCAGGTGTAACAATTGCTCTGCTTGTCTGAACAGGTTCGCCGTTTATGGCTAAAGCTATTGCTATTGCGCCAAGTGTCCCGTCAGAGGGAACGGCTATGTTTCCATTGAACGTAACCTGATAACGTGCAAAACAAGCAGTCGGGTTATTTACAATGCCTCTTAGAGTAAGAATGCCGCTTCCATCCCTGTGATATACATATCCTTTATTACACGGGATAGAACCTTGCAATAATACATTTTGATTAGGCTGTACGGTTTGTACAGGGTTGTATACATACTCAGCTATTGTAATCACCCCCTATCAGAAGTTTCCGCAACCGCAACCTGTGTTGTTGTTGCAAGTAAATATAGGAGTTCTGCCGTATACAGGAGTTGTGGGAACAGGACAGTTAGAAAGCCTGTTATAAAGTTGGTCTACCTCTTCACTGAATCCCTGCTGAATAAATGCGTTCTGAGCTGTCTGTGACTCTCTGAGAGTAGCCATGTTAAGCTGACTTCTAAGATTGTCGTTCTCACGCTTGTATCCATCAAGTTCAAGAGCGCAAAGCTTATCGAGAATAGCCTGAGTATTTGCTGTGTTATTTGTGAGAATATCACGCACGCCCTCGTTAAGAGCCTGTCTGTCAGAGCAATTCTCTGTAGCCACCGTATATTTAAGATCAGCAATGTTTGCACGATTCTCGCAGCAGCAATTCTGTAAGTTTGTAGCGATTGCGTTCATTCCCTGTGTAGAGGCTGTCTGTGCATTGAAACTTCTTTCAAGGTCTGCAATCTGATTTGTATAGAGCTGTTGTGCAAGGGCGTTCTGTGCACCGTTGATTGATGCATTTACCCCGGCAAAACCACCGCAAAGTGCTGTCTGTACATCACCGAAGCCGCTTGTAACACTGTTCTGAATGCCATTGATGGTTGAGTTAAGCATCTGATCTCTGAATCCGTCTGAGACATTGGTGTTGATTCCCTGCTGCCCATTCATAAGCCAAGGGAAGTCGTAGCCAAGCTGATTTCCAAAGCCACCACCGAAGCCATTACCGCCCCATCCACCACAAGCGAGTAGGATGATGATAATAAGCCACCAATCATTGCCGTAACCACCCATACCACCGCCGTAAGCAGGGGCAACAGGCATATACATATTTCCGTTTTCTGTCATAGTATTACTTCCTTTCGTAAATTTTTATATTCATTTGCGCAAAATGAACTCTTGCAAAAACTCACAAATAGGCTTATACTATTTTTGCCCAGGAGAAGGGTTCACTATTTGTGAGAAGCGTATCAAGTGCGAGTTGATGCGCTTTTTTCTATTTCATCATGTTTTGTATCTGCTCCACTTGTCCGCTGTATTGTTGGACATTGTTGGGTATTTTCCCGTTATCCATGAGATACCGTCCTATCTTTTCATAATCACTACCCATTTCTTTAATATCTTTTGCCTGATTTTCACTAATCATCCCGCGCTGCTGTAATAAGCCCACAAGCTGATTTGGATTCTGTTTTATCTGTCTTACCTGCTGCATGATATTCATTACATTTTGCATAGGCTTCATGGCGTTTAAGAATGGATTCATATATTAGTCCTCATCTTCCTCTACAATCTTGGTTTTCTTGCGTGTCGGCTTAAACGATATCTGAGATACCCGCTTCTCAACTTCTTCCTGTATCCTATCTGTTATAAGGTTTTCTAACTCTTCCCGCTTTATATAATCCTTAAGATCGATCTTGTTTTCATCATTATCGCTCTCATCAACAAGTCTCTTCTTAATAAACGTAGTCTTTCCTAACTGATCTACAGACTTCATATAAAGATAAGGGTCTTTCTGATTCATTAAAAAGATGCTCTGACCGGGACTGAGGGGATATTTTATTCCCTCTTCTTCACTTGCCACCCATGCCAAAATCTGATTGCTCAGTGTGGGCTGTTGGATGGGTTGCTGCACAAACTGTTGAATCGGCTGCTGTGGTAGCTGCGGTTGATAGTTTGGCTGATAATAATTTGGATAGGTTACCATGTTTCACTCTCCTTTTCGTAATAGTAAATCACAGTGCAATCTGAGGAATCCCAAGAATCATAGATAGTTCCGTCTATACATGCTGCGACATGTGTTCCCGTACCTAATATATACGTTCCTTTTGGATGTTCAATGGCAAAATCCTCAAAAGAATAACAGTCTGGGCAAGTATCCGGCAGTGTATGTTTTCTGAATCCTTTTGAACGTAAGTAAGCATTAAGAACCGCATTAGACGATGGCATGTCAGCCATTAAATAGCCTTGTGCTATCATGTCTATATATGCAGTTTCCCATGAGGTGTGCAAAGCCTTTGAAACTGCACGTATAACGCAATCTCCTATTCCATTCCTATGTTTGGGGTTATTATTGAAGTGTTGGTATGCCATTTACTTGCCCTCTTATGATTATTGTAAACGGCTACAACCATAGATACCATGCGGTAAAAGAACGAAAAAAGTCCGATTTTTGAGCAATAAAAAAGAGGGTAGAGAATTTTACTTCCCTACCCGTAGATGTTCACATAAGATATCTTCATAATCATACGTGATCTTCTTGACTTGACTTTCTGACATTTCCATAACTTCTGCGAGTTCTTCAAACGTCAGTCCGTCAATCCACTTAAGTTTTAATAATTTCCTATTTCTTTTTGCTTTGAATCCTATAACATATTCATCAATGATGCGTTCAAGTGTAGACCTGGATATATTATTAAGACCATGCTTTTTATACGTCATAATCATTCACCAGAATATACAACTACAATCATACCACCACTATACCATTGCACAACACCAAATCCATGCGCTGTGATTTCCAATGTCAACCTCTGTCCCGCCGTAAGGGTTACTGTGCCGCTGCTCGATGCCCATATTGGCTGACCGTCACTTCTTGAACCAGTCCTTGAATTGGCTGCCCACATAACATTTGAACCGTTCAAAGCTGCTCTAGCCACAACCGAAGTGCTGTGGGTATCATCTACATTTGAGCCTACAGCACCATATATATAGTACTTTCCTGTCTCTGGTGCCGTGAATGTCGTTGAAGCAGAGCCTCCGTCCCCGTCTGATTGTAAGGTTGGATTCCAATAAAAAGGCGTGGGGATGGCTTGCTTAAAAGGGTGGAATGTACCAGCACCCCGTGCAGAACTAGAGTTCCACCCATACTTACCATTCTTTGTGTCAAAATAAAAATTCGTTCCTGTTGCACCACCTGATCTTAATTGGTTTCCAAGACTTGTGATGTTTGAATCTTGCGTATTGTTCTTATTGTTGATTGATGTGATGCTTGAATTGATAGTCTCAATATCTGTACCAATATCGTTTATCTCGGCATCAATCTCGTTTATTTGAGATGCCCCAAAAGTATCCCCCACCTGAGAGTATTCTGTCACATCTTCAAAAGAAACAGTTCCATCACCGTTTTCAATCATTCTGTATTTTCGGTTGCCCGTAAAAATATCTTCCTTGTAATTTATTGGTAACGACATAGTGTTCTCCTTTTTTTTGCAATAAAAAAGGAAGTTCCGTTTCAGAACTTCCCTAAATCACCACTTTATTTTGTTTCTTTATCTTCGGGTAGGTAAATTGTTATATCGCCATCCCTACCGATATAACTGTTATTCCCATCCGGCGTTGATTGTGTAACTGGGTTACTTGGTTTGGTTGACTCATAAACAAAAAATCCAAGAACCGTAAGCGCATAGACAAGAATAAGACCACAGATAATACAGTTCTTCCAAATGTTATCTTTTCGATGGCTTTGATCTTGCCTGTTCATGTCTACTTGATGCACGTAGTAAGGAATAGGATAATCAGCAGGTATTGGCTTGTCAGAATCAATCCCTAGTTCCTCTTTTAAGATATCTGTCTCGTTCTTCATGAAATATCTTTCCTTTCGGTTTTTATTCATTATACATTATTTTGAGTATAATTTGTTAACCGCAGCTCTGACAGCCTCATAATCATACCCCGCTTCGATTAAACGCCTTTTTCTTTCATCACCATTGCCCCATTTGCCTGCTTTTACTTCTTGTGCTATCTCATCAATAGATTTTCTTGCTGACACATCATATTTTGGATGCCCGAACAATACTTTACCAACGTAGCTTTTGATTCGGTATTTCTTTTTCGACACCCCGCCACCATTTCTGACAACAGCGTTTGTATTTGAGGTATTCCCTTCTATGGTGTAAAAATACTCTGAATCAACGTTGTATACAATCCCTGTATGGTGGCAACCGCTTGAATTGCCGTTTTTTGTAAAGAAAACTTGATCTCCGATTCTAGGGCTTTTACCAAGAGCATTATGCTTCTCATACATTTTGCATGAAGAAACGGTATAATCATCAAAATTACCGCCTAAAAGTGATTTTGCGGTTGATACTCCGTATGCCTTATAAAAACACCAATCTACAAAAGCATCACACCAATAAGCAGGGAAATCCATTACAGCCGGATATATGTCGTGCATCTCTTTCCCGTATTTTGTGTAGTTATCTTGCCCTGCACCTGCGGTTTTCTGATAAATTATATCGGGATTCTTTAGGTATGCGGTCTTAGATTTTTCCAAATAACCTACTTCGTCAGATGCAATTTTAAGGACTTTATCAACGGTATTCATTACTCACCCTCTACATAATCACTTATATTCTTATTAGTATCAATAAGGTGTCTCATCTGTTCAAGCACCTCGTCAACCCACGCTTTAAAAAGGTCAAAAGATACTATAGGGGCAATACTCGGAAATGCCTTAATGAACAAATCATATACATATCTAAGCTTCAATGCTCCCGTTCCACCTTTAAAGTTCTTCTCTGCTTCAATCACTGCCCACAAAAGCCACTCTTTAACCTTTTCAATCTGTTCCTCACTAGGCAATTGAGTAAACTTCTTGACATAGATTACTGCCACAGCGATCAATGCAAATACAAATACTACCATGCTCCAATTTTCAATTATCCAATTCATTAGTTCCTTCCCCTTTCTTTAATTTAAGTCTCTTTATCATGGCACAAAGAAGCAGCTCGCCGCCGAAGCTTGCAAACACAGAAGTTATGAGCGTACTCGGTTCATCGCCCTTTATGCAATAAATAACGGTGCAGACTATCGTAAAGGTAATCAGCACCGTAAAAGAAAAAATTATGTACTTGTCTAAATCATTCAGTTTCTTCTTTTTCATACTCTTATAGTCCCACTTCGTTGACCGAATCTTCTCGCAAGCCTCATCTTTCCCGCTATGGAATCCTCGATGTGTTCATAGAGATCAAGTTCAGCACTTTCTATGCGATTTAATTCAATGTAATCAATGAAACTACCATTTTCATAAAACAATCTAGGGTCACCGTGATTAAACACTCCCGATGAGTCATCTATTGTCTTAAGTCCGTTTTCAATAGCGTTAAATTCATCCGCAAAGAAATTATCGTTATTAAAATCAGGACTGCCCGCAACAGGAAAATGTTTATCTGCTCCGAGATTTATTTCCGGGACAAGGAATAACTCTGTTGCCCTGTCCCTTAAATATTGAAGATTGTTCTTAATGCGGTTGTAATCTTCTACATTAAAATAATCCCCTTGGTAGTTTCCTATAGTGTCATATTCAGCTTTCCAATCTGTTTTAGGTGTTATCCAAGGCATAGGTTTGTCCTTTCAATTACTCGTTACTAGCTTCAACAGGTCTTACCCAATTTATTTTATCTCTAGGATTTCCTTTTTCATCAATCAAGCAAAGCATAATACCGTCTTTGGTCGCATCGTTCATTGCAGCCCCCAATTTGCTATGGAAATTTGCTGTTGCAAGATTCATTGTGTAATACTTTGCGAGATTTTCTGTTTCTTCTCCACCGGAAAACACAACGTCTAAAAGTCTAGGATTGATAGATACTTCGGGTGAAGCTGAACCAAAGATGTGTTCAACAACTTCGCCTGCATTGTCAATAAGCACATAGCAATAAGCTATATAATCTGCTACTTTTGCAGACTGCCCTGACTTAAATTCATAATTGCCTTTAGCATCGGTTTCATTGTCGTACCGATAAACCCCATGCACTTCATTACCGTTTGATGCATTTTTTAAAATTTCAATAACTCTATACATTTTTGTTCTCCTTTCTTATACAGTGCGTTCCCAAATATATACTGATTTATAAAGAGGTACGTTATTATGTGCTTGTCCACCACCTGTGTTTTGGTTAGTAGCGGTGGTAGCCGTAGTCCAATAGTCGCCTTGTCCAGTGTTGGCGTTTTTTGTTTTTAAAACTGTATAGTGCGTGCTTGAACCCGTGGCAATATCTTGATATGTTGCTCCATACTTATGCTGATGCGCATTCTGTGTATGTGTGTGGCTCGGCATTTGTGCTACAGTAAGCGTTACAGTATCAGCACCGCCCGTTGAAGTTGCACTATTGGCAGTTACTCCAGTAGTCGCACCTCTAAGAAAATAACCAGTATGTTGAATCCATGTTGTTCCTCCATAGAAAGCTATTACTTTTGCCATAGTATTCAATGTGGTTGAATGAATTACCATACCCACATAGCTTCTATTATCCGTGAGGTCTCTATTAGTCATAGCATAAGGAACATAAGTATCATCAGCAATATTTGCTGGACGAATCATGGGATAAAAAGTCTTATTAGTTAACGTGATGCCACTCTTGACAGCTATACATACAGCCGAATAATAGCTGTGTTGTGGAATGGTTATTTCTCCATCTGTTAAAATTATTGAGCCACTATAAGAACTTCCATCATCTGAATAGTCCATATACATATAATATGAATCTGTTGAACCATCCGCACATCCACTAAATGTATTAGTGGATTTATATGCGTCTGCTCTGTACCCACTAAATCCTTCAAGACTTAGAACTGCCAAAGCTGTTGATGTACCATTTGCAGTAACGCTACCATCTGAGTTTACGGTAAAAGTAACACCGTTCACTATCTGTGTAGTTGCAATGTTGGGAAGTAAATTCTTTGCTCCAAGAACATTCACTATATCGCTTATTGCCTCAGACTCGCTTGCAATGTTTGCCATATCTTCTGTGAGCTGACGGTTGGTTTTGGCGTAGGGAACATAAGTATCATCAGTTCTCGATATTGGTCTGAGCATTGGATAAAAAACAAGATTTGATGCAGTCGAACCCTCTTCCATGTATATGTAAACAGATGCGTTGTTATGTCTTATTTGAATAGTTGAACCATCAGCACAACCACTATGCCCATTACACATAAAATCAAACTCTGGATCATCTGGCAAGTCACCGTTCGGATAACCATTAAATATGTAATCACCATTTTCTATTTCAAAGTCCGCTATATTATATTCAAGGTCATCTGTTGCCGTTCCATTTACGGTAATACTCCTATCGGAATTAACCGTAAAAGTAACCCCGTCAATGGTCTGTGTCTTTGCAGTAGGTGGAATAAGATTTCCTACTCCCCACGAGTATATAGACGACATATCTGTTGTAAGAGTATCTTTTGTCTCTGCTTGTTGATTTTGAATATCTTCAACATCACTCGTTAATTCTCTATTTGTTTTTGCGTAAGGAACAATGCTATCATCTTCTATAGAGGCTGGATAACACATAAAATAAAATGTTTCGTCAATAGTATATCCACTATTTACATGAACACCATACATCACGTTTGTATCTGAACTCAACGTGAATGTGTTAGAAAAGCCTCTTTCGCTTGCACTATTGGCGACTTCATCATAGCCGGGGTAATGTTCTTCACCAACAATGATGCACACACCAGTATCCTGTTCGTTTGTTCGGCTTGTTTTTATTTTATATGTCCCTTTTGATAAAAATGATTCAATTAAAAACTTGCCCTCGTTTTCTGTTGACGTTCCGTAAACTCTAATAGAACCGTTCTCGCTTCTTACTGCACTCATCCCACCAACATTCACGCGAAATGTTTTTGAAGGAATAAGGTTCTTTGCTCCTAAGATATTCACAACATCAGCCATTTCCTCAGAAGAAACATCGCCTCCGCCTCCCTGAGAACTAATAACACCATTGTTTATAGTGATTGTTGTTCCATCGGGTTTCACAATACCTGCTACCTGTGTTGTGGCATAATCTGTGTTTGTAATGAAGTCAGAAGTATCAATGAAACCCGCAAGAACATCATAATAATATGTAGGGACTGCAACTAACTCGTAGTAAGTTTTTCCGCTTACAGGTGAGGTATCTTCTGTGGGAACATAGTCTGTTCCGTCAAGTTCATACAGTTCCATTTCAGCTGGGTTATCGCCCTCTTCAACCGTTGCTTCCTCATAAGACGCTTCATCTTTTTCAACGATACCAACATTAGAACCTGCCGGATAATCCTTGCCCGCGCCCTCTAAGAAACTTGCAGTAGTAGTGAAAGCATCTTTAATGTTGTAAACAAATCCAAGTCTCGATGCTGCGAGTGCGGGAAGATCAGCAAAGAACACTGAACCCCCTGCCTTGTATGCTGTTGAAACCTTTTCGTCAACATAGCTTCTCAATGATTCTTCTGCTGCTGTTGCTCTGCTTGTCTCTGATGTGATTTGGGCTGACAAAGTACCCTCAGAAGAGGTTGCTCTTATCTCTTCGTTCTCAATTGACTGAGTAAGAGCTGCTTCCGCATTTCTTGCCCTGGTTTCTTCTGCACCAATGGCATTGTCGGCAAGTGTTTTGTTTGTGGTAATCTTACCATCCAAGGTGCTTTCCGCTGTCATTGCTCTTTGTTCTTCGTTATAAATACCGTTTTCAATGTTGTTGAGCAGGTCGGCTTTGATTATTTCGCCGTTGACCCATATGTGTTTTCTATAAGGCATATTATTCTCCTTTTAACTTACTGTGCTTTCACCTACAATAGCCACTCCGACTACAGCGGGCATTGTATAGTTAATTCTTCTTGCTGTGAGCTTACATGCCATGCTCATTCCTGTGCCTGTATCAATCTGAGTTGATGTTATCCTTACGAGGTTCTTTTCAACATACTTATTCTCGGTATAGATAAGATCATCAGGATCGAGTGCAGGTTCACCACGATATGAAATCGAGTAATCAATATCGTTCGCAAAGTATTCACTAAGCCATCCCACTTCGTTAACAGCGTCATCGTAGTTGTCGATAAGTTTATTTGTGGCTGTTTTGTCCGTACCGACCTCTCTTACATGACCTACAACGTCTTTGGAAGATACGACAAACTCTGTGCCGTTTATATCAACCTCTGCATTGATAGTTGATGTAAACTCAACAAAATAAGCACCGCTATCAACGATGCTCAACGTGCCAGACTCGCCATTCTTATAACTAAGTGAGTAGCTGTGACAAGGGTTATTAAATTCAACTATGTTTGTTCCTATGACAGCCCTTGTGGTACTTATTTTCTTCGCGCTATCACCATAGTTATATTCGTAGTAGGTTACCTTTATGTCTTTTATCTTGTCGGCAGCTATGGCAGTCGGTGAAGCAGACATGTCTTGATAATCAATCGTGTAATCCGTAAGGTTTCCAAAATCAAGGTTGGTTAAGTGAATCCTCTGATATGGTGATGTGTGACTGAACACGATTCTGATTTTATCTATGTCGTAGAAAGCTTCGTTAACAATGGTCTTAAACTCAACCTCGTCACATACTATAGTATCTACCAATGTCCCGTAATTGTATGTGTAAATAGTAAACTCGTCCGGCTTAACATCATAAAAGCTAAGAGACAGATTAAAGAATGTCCACGCTGATTCCCACTGAATTTCAATAGCAGGTTCGGTTAAGAAATCGCCATTCTCATCGGACACATGTGATGAGATAAAGCCTGTTTCTACATATCCACCAGATGAAGAACGTGGTAAGAAATAGTGGCTTCCATCAGTATGTGTGAAATCTTTCTCTGCTGTACCGTAATCCGATATAACAAGCTCATCGTCAAGGATGTTTTCTACGTTTGAATATACCGTTTCGCCGTTTGTCGTAATACTCGTGACATTGGGCTTAAAAGAGCTTCTTATCTCTAAACCGCCATCCCTTGTCTCTCTCATGATTGATCGGGATGCATTTGCGATAAGCTGTAGTAAATTTTTGTGCGTTTCTTTGGGCAGCGGGTTCTTTGTCCCTATAGACTTAAGATAATTGTCTATAACATAATGTTCTATGCCCGCATCTTCACACACCTCAACCGCAAGATCATAGTAAGATTTGCCGTTCGGATGATATTTACCTTTGATATACTTGCTATTTGTATAGTCCAAGAAGCCAACCGCATTAAATTTAGCTTGTGTGTCATCGCTCGACCACGTTTTAAGTCTTAGTTTGCCACCCGGAATAGTAAATAATGTTCCATCGTTAAGGTTACGTCCATATTGAAACTCTACCTCTTGTTGTTCTTCTAGGAATGCCAGATAAGAATTGGGGTCGTCTGCTGCAAACTTCTTATTCAGATTATCAATCGTAAACGAGAAAGACTTACTAGGTAATGCGTTTGATACATGTGAACACTCTGATTTCCACGATGTAGCAATCAAAGAGTTGTTATCGAACATAAGACCTACCCCAAACAAGATCGATAGGATTCTAAGTCTTTTTTGACCGCCTACCATCTCTAAAGGCGTTATCGTAAGGTGTTCTGTATCTCTGTAGATATCCTCTGTAACCCATTGTCCCGAAGTGTCATTCTCATATATGTTTGTATCCAAGCCGTTCGACACCTGAAATCTAGTGGGATAATACTCACCAAAATCTATCGTAAGACCTTTTATATCAAGGTGTTTATACTTTCCGAATGTGAATGTAACGCTGTCGCACATCTCCTGAGTTACAAGCCCTTGATACAACGCAAAAGCGTTCTGATTCCTTGGCATAAAGAACTGAGTTCCGTCAAGCTTTGCCATATTTTCTTCTGTGGTCGCATAGTAGCCCTCAAACGGCGTGTCAGATGTGACTAACTGAGGCGAAGAATAAACCGTAAAAGTTCCACTAGGCGTGCCGTGCGCTTGTGCTTCTTTAGAGATAACACCAAGATATACCCAAACAAAACTCTCTTCTCTTAAATATTCTTTTTGTTCCGCTTTGTACGCTGAGCTAACTGATTGCATCCATTGTACCCCTTAGTCAATTGCTGCTATCGTATTTCTTTTCTATAAGTCCACAATCAATGATATTTACCTTGCAGTTTGTGAAGTTCTTTGGTCTTGTGTGTGTCTCGTCAAGCCAATATACTTCTGCTGTTCTATCACCGGGATACATCTTTAGCATCACAAAATCGTTTTCAAGAGGACTCCATACCTTTGCTGTTACAAAGAAATTTGAAAACAGATCACATATAAGATGCCATTCATCAGGTGTAAGCCATGTCCATTGCAAGTTATTGTATTTAAGGTTTGTCTTTCCTACCTTTTCCGCTATAACCTCTGCATTTGCGTTTCTTCCTGAGTTAACAGCGTCACTCAATATAATCTCTAGTCCAAGACTAGGGCAAGGTAGTTCTACTCCATTGATTTCAAGAAATGCCATCTCTTTGCACCTCCATTAAAAAAGTGGATACCCTTTGACAGATATCCACCTTACTTTAAGATATTATGTTTATTCCAAGTCTGTTCTGACCGCTTGTAGCCATTCTTGCTATATCCCTATCGTCTATGACAACAGGTTCTTTATCAAGCATTGCTTGACCTATAGCAATCAGCCTTGCAAGAAGTTCTGACTCTTGGTTACCACTTGCGAGAACCGCTTCTCTGATTCCTGTAATCTCACTGTTGTTTGCTACAGCCGTGTTACCGTGAATTGTTCCTACAAGTTCGGGGCCTGCCTCGTTCGCAAAGAACAACGATCCTTCTGACGGGAAACCGCCGCTTGCATATCCCCCTACGTGGAAATCAATATCGCCCGGCAATTGATTCATCTTTTCGATAAGTTCATCTACCGCGGCTATTACTTCCTCGATTGCCTCTTTCATGTTGTGGCAAGACTCTTTAACCGCTTCTTCTGCTGCCTTAATGTGTTCTTTGATTGCCTGTTCAATCAATGTAAACACAGCCTTTGCAACTTCAAGAATGTGGTCGAACTGCTCTCTCCAAAGTTCTTTCTTGAACCAAGGAATTACTCGGTTTTCCCACCAATCATTCATTGAAGTATCCCACCATACTGTGAATATGTCGAAATGCTCGTGAATGTTGGTCGCGAGTGGAGTAAAGATTTCCTCGTCCCACTTCTCTTTTTGAAACCAGAATAACAGTCCGTCTGTCCACCATGTAGTCATCGTGGTTGTAAACCATAGACTAAAGTTATCAAAAGCAGGTATGAACGCCAATTCCATCAACTCATTCAACATTGTTGTCCAAACTTCAACGCCGAACGATGTTTGAATTGTAGTCTTAAGTGTCTCAATAAGCGATACAACCGATGTTGATATGGTTGTGAACCATGATTGTATATAAGGAACTGTGGTTTGGGCGTTTTCGCTTATTCCGAGATTGAATCCCTTTACGAAATCTGTGCCATAATCTTTCATTCCTTGGTTGGGGCTTCCATAAGGAAGAGAATCGTTGTCGTGAACCGCCTTATCCAACATTGAGAAGAAGTTTCCTACCCAAGTTTTCATTTTATCCTCTTCGTTTTCAGCTCCCTCAACCATGCCTAACGGTAAATCTTTACCATATTCCACCGCAAGCCCCTTGAAATCCGCTTCATCCAACTTAGATTTTAAGTTCTCAGTATAGGTGTCTGAGAACATAACACTACCATTTCCGGCAACAACTGTAAGGGCATCTTTAAACTCTTGTTCAGAATCAAATACGCCTTGTGATGAAACTGCGCCCCATGCTGTAGAAAATTCCTCTGGACTAAGACTTCTTATCTGCGCAAGGTAGTTAGCATACAAATCTTTTGAAGCTTTCTCTGTGGGTGTCAGGAAATCAATTTCATTTATGCCATTTACTACATTTGTGTAAGTGTCAATCTGTGCACCTTTTAATTCTGCCTCAGAATCAAACATTGAACTTTCAAAAATGTTCTTCTGTTCTTCCACTACGCTTTGCATCGATTCAATAATGTGCGGGTTAACAAATCCCGGTAAGGCATCAAACGCTTTGTTGAAAGCCCCTGCAAGACCCTCTTGACCTAACATCTTATCTGAATAAGTCTGCATTTGGCTAAGAACATATTCGTTTTCAGAACCATTCCAGAGTTTTTCCCAAAATCCCATCTCTTGCCAATGCTTATGTGCGTCATCAGCGGTCTTTGTCAAGCCCTCTTTAATGGTGTTCTGATATGTCGCAAGAACCTCTTCTGTCTTTGTTGTTAATTCATTTTGAGCAGATTCAAGCGATTGGTCTATTGCTAACTTAGCGGCTTCTTTTTCCTCGTCAGAATAATCGGGGAAAAGATCAATTTCACTTTTAAGTCTGTCTGCTTCGGTTTGAAGTTCGCCCATTTTTGTCGTATACGTGGTCGTTACTTCATTAACCCCACTTGTTACGGCATCGGCTGCTGCTGCCCAATCGTGTCCAAACTCTGCTAAGTTTATAGTGCTTTGGAGTTTGTCAATCTCTCCTACCGCTTTGCTTACATCAACATCTGCAATAGCTTTAGAATATTTCTTTGTTGCTTCCTCTGCTTTGTCGGTTGCTTTGCTGACAACTTCCATTTGCTTTGAAAACTCTTCTGTTCCCTCAACCAAACCATCAAGGTTATCAACCGCTTCTTTTACTCCTTGAACCGACTCAGATACAGATTTTTTACCTGCATCTGCTTGTTTATAGATGTTTACAATCATCTGGTCTACATCATAGCCGTGTGCTTCAAGGAAAGACTTCTGAGCAAGAATATTGCTTACCATTGCGTCTGTGCTTTGGTCTATGTAATTTTCTATGGCAGTTCCTAAATCTTGATACTTCTTTGCAAGGGTGTCTGCCATTGATGCAGTTGGTTCTACATTACTCTTAAATACAGAACCAAACTCCTGTAATGATCTTGTATATTCTTCTAAATCATGTCGATCTTGTGTAAGGTTTCTCTCAGCATCTTTCCACTTATTGATATTTTCATCAATAACTTCTGTAGCTTCTGCATACCATGATTTAACCTGAGAAATAGTTAAATCGCCCTGCGTTAATACTGCATCAAACAGGTTATCAAGCCTAATCTGTTCGGCGGCATCGTAAAGACCTTTTATGGCCGCAACACCTGCAACACAACCCGCCGCAATAATACCTGCCGGAAATCCTAAAAGGGCTGTGAAAGCTACTGCTGCTGCACCAATAGCAACTGTGAGTTTTCCAATGCCCGCTGCAAGACCCTCTGTTCCTAACCGTAAGTTTTCAACTGTATCGCTTACAGATTTAAACTCCATAAATCCCGCAAGTATACTGCCAAAAAGACCAACAATGGGACTGATAGTTGTATGAAGATTAGCAAGACTTTTGCCGATGTTTGCAATTCCACCAGGAATGCTTGATATCTTATCCCCAAGAGTTGCTGCGTCTGTCCCAAGTGTGGTAAAAGGGTTTTTTACTACAGACACGGCACTCAAAGATGTACCAAGTGCCTCTGTGCTTTTTGCAACACCGCTCATCTGATTTGCTATTGTTGCAAGATTTTTAGCCGCTGTGATAACTCCAAAAAACTTTAAGAATCCCGCGATTTTACCTGTAGCAAATGCTCCAAACTTAAATCCAACAATAGCAAGAGCAATTTTTTCAAGTGTTTTTGCAATCTCTTTTGTAGACTTCTTATCTATCCATTCGGCTATACCCTGCAAAAATTTCATAAATGCCTTGCTATTTACAAACTTAACCACATCTCTAGCTATATCCAAAATAGCCTCGCCAAGACCTGTTAAAACCTTTTCAACACGCTCTGCTGTGATAAGTTTTGTTATGTCTACAAGTCTATTAAGGAAGTCTGTAAATTCCTTAGAATTGGTAAATCTTGCAAGTGCCTTTCCAATGTTACCAAGAGCATTCGTCATTCCTGTATGGATATTTTCAAACATTTCTTCAACGCCCGACCATACCGGCTTAAGATTTTCTCTTAGTGTAGCGAAATCAAAAGCATCTACTATGCCTGCTATTGTCTCGTTTAAATGAGGGATAGCTTCTTCTATAAGGTATTTGACATACTTAAGGATTCCAAGTACAAAAATATCCTCAACTACACCACCAACAAACTCAGCAAATCTGTTAAGTTTTCTCGTTAATAATTCAAACGATTCAAGCAAAGGTGAAAAATCTATGCTGTCAGCCCATCCAATCATATAGTAAGAAATGTTTCTTATATGATCTACAAGAGTTGCTGCAATATCTCTTAAGTTCTCAAATATCCTAAGACCGACTTTGCCCTTTTGCCATGCTTCATCAAGACCGTTAGCAAGATTGCGGACAACTCTAAACAAATCGCCCACAACTCTTAAAAGCTGTTCAAACATGCGAATGGTTTTTTCCTGGTTCCACATTGTAAGGAAGTCATCAATGATATGACCGAACAACCTTTGCAATGCAATAACCATTGTTTTAAAGCCATCTATAAGATATTGCTTTGCTCTGTTCCACGCTTCTAAAAGTGGATTAAAGAATCTTAAGAGTAGGTTTTTAAGCCAATCCCAAAAGTCTTTAATTTTCTGCTGCACAGGTTCAATTTCCCATTCTGCGAGAGGGTTACCTGCGCCACCACCGCCACCTTTGTTCTCTGATAAGATATTTAATTCATCAATGCCCATTGTGAGGTTCTTTTGGGCTTTAGATGCTTTATCAAGTCCCGCTGCATAGTCTGTTACATTTTTTGTTGCCTTGGTATAGGTGTTGCTTCCCGTTACCACCGCAAAGAACTGACCTAAGAGACTAAGCAAATAAGAAATCTTAGATGCGATCATGTCAATGATAGGCACAACTGCGTTTATAAGAGGTTCAAACGCACCAACTATAGCGCGTCCTATCCATGAAAAGTCGGCAACTAAATTGGACATGCTGCCGTTAAATTCGGTATTCATTGCTTTTGAGAATTTAGCAAGTGAATTAACAGCGTTTCCAACATCCTTAATCAGTGCTGTGATAGACTTTCTTACGAGCATAAATGTAAATGTTCGCATTGCTCTCTTCCAAAATGCTGACATCTTGGAAAGTTTCTCATGTATATGATTCGAGAAATGCGTCATCACATTACTCATTGTTTTGAATTTTTCAACGTACTCGTTTACCGCTCCCCTAAGAGGCGTTGTTAAAAGATTGAAGGCCTTTATTCCGGCATTGCCAATATTATCAAGTTCTTTAGATAATTCCTGTAAGCCTTTAGCCATTGCCTCTATGTTAGCAAGAACGTCTTTGTTAACAGTGGGCGCAATTTTCTTTTTAGACGCTTCATCTGCTGCTTTTGAGACATTCTGAATGTTTTCGCCTATTTCACGAAGGTTTTCGCTCGTCTGCTGCCCTTCTTCTGTTATCTCTTCATAATTGACATCTATAATATCTTTTGAGAAGTCTGGTAGACCTAAACGCTTATAGGCGTCTCCTGTAGACTCAATAACCCTTGAAAAGCGTTCAAATTGAGCTGTGGTATCAGCCATAAGAGGTGGTTGAAACTTTTCAATCTCCATAAGGGCGGGAAGCATTTTTTCAGCTTCTTTCCCCATCTCAGAGAAAGACTTACTATCCATAGATTGATGGGTGTCCATCTGAAACGCCTTATCAATCATCTGAGAGTAATCACCAAAGCCTTTAGCCACCTTATCAACCACTGCAAGTAGCTGCTTTGCGTTCTGCGTAGCACTTTGGGTTGATTTTGACACGCTATCTGCGCCCTTTGCTGCATCATTAAAGCCGGATGCCATGTTGGACATTCCACTAAATTGCCCGGATAGCCTACCCATAGCATCAGCCATTGCATTAAGGGTGTTTACAAACTTCTCACCATCTTTTATGCCTAATTGCTTATTTAATCTTTGGAGAGAACCAATAAGAGAATCAATAGATTGTTTTGCGCTTGAAGAACTAGATTTAATTTCAATATTTAAAGAATCTATGTTCATAGTAGTTTTCTCCTTGAAATAAAGGACAGCGATTTGACTCACTGCCCTTTCTTCTGCTGTTTTGCAAGTTCAAAATTGGCTTGTTTTGTTCTAAGACCTGCCATTAGAAGCTCAAGTTTCTTTTTCTTCTCTTCCTCTGACAGCTCACCGTTCGATTGAACAGTGCCTAATACTGGCTTTTTAATCGCTTCAAAGTACGATTGCGGCTTTTGTCCTTTCTTTCTGAACATATTTCCGACTGCTATGGTTACCGCCTCGAAAATATAACCGCCTAAAAGCCATTGATCTTCGTCTATTACCTTTCGCTTAAGCTTATATCCCTCTATTACAGCCTCTAAAATCCTTGGGTTCATGTCCCAAAATTCGTTGTATGTATAACCCATCGCTATGACTGAGGGTAAAAGTTCTTTTTCATATTCCTCAGTAAGAGTCTTGTACTTTACTGAACTACCTCTACGTTGACTATCTGAGGCTCTGCTTCCCTGATCTCCTGAACGGGTTCTTCCGCTGCTGCCTCTGCCTTTTTGTTGAGTGCCTGAAAAAAACGCGATTCATTCATCGCTCCTGTTACTGCCTCAAACACTCCGTCAAGGTTGCCACCGTTGATTACATGCTCCTGTATCTCATTGTCCGCAAAGTCAATGCTTGTTCCTGAACAAAATGCAAGATAAGCGGAAGCAAGAGACATGGGCTTCTTAGAAATATCTGACAATGAAAGCCCGTTGTTCTCAAACTGTCTTACTGCACCAAAAGTAAGTTCTTTTGCAATGTATCTCTTATTGTTAATTACAAATGTGTTCATATTCCTTTTCCTTTCCCTGTTTGCTTAAAGGGAAAGGGGCAGCCCGTAGGCCGCCCCATGTTCCTCTCTTAAGCATTTTGCTGTGTCAAAAACTCTGTGATAATATCAGCTTTAAGTGTTTGTGTTATTACATATTCTCTTGCTGCTGCAATGCTCTCAATCTCACTAATCGTAAGTTCATTGAGTTCAGCCTGAGTAAACTCATAATAAAGTTCCTGTTCTTCAAGGAACTCATCAATGATATCCTCAGTCGTGGAAGCGGTTATTGTGTAACCCCTCTCTGTTGCAAGAGCAAGAATCTCGCTATCTGTCATTGCTCCGAGAGCAGTTTCATCCAGATAACCAGTGGTCTGAGGCTCAGGGTTCTGAGATGTATTACCGCTCTGATTGCCACCATTACCAGAGCTATTTACCCCGCCGATGCAGGCTCGATTGCTGTTGACTCGCCCTTGTAATCCTCAACTGCGAATCCTACATCAATTGTAAGAAGTTCGTTCTGTGAGAACTCAGGCATAGGAAGTCTCTGAGGGGGCTGTGCTACAACAAAGAACGCATCTGTTGAGTTGGGAATCCATACCTCAAACCATGTCTTAAGGTTAGATGCCTTTGCTGTGTTATAAGCTGAAATCATAGCCTGTAACTGTGCTGCTACCTCTGATGTGTAGTTGAACGTGATTGTCCAATCTCCACCAGAATCCTGTCTACCTGCGATATACTTTGTGATGTAATCTTCAAGAGCAGACGCATCAATTGTCTCTGTTGAGAGTTCGATACCCGCGATGGAGTTACATCTTTCAAGCCAAGTGAAAGCTGCGGGCTTCTCACCTGCTGTTGTCTCTACGGCATAACCAAACTTAACGCCAAGAGTACTTAATCCGGCTTCCTGTACTGCCATAATATTTCTCCTTTCTGCCCGTTTGGACATGAAAAAAGAGATGCATCTTGCACCTCTTCTTATTTTTGTTATTTATGAAAAACTCACATAGAGTCAATCATCTTCTTGCGGGACTATTTCTTTATCACCGCTTGCAATCACGCGATTCACTCTTGTAATTGCGATATATTTTTTGTCTATAGTTCTAGGATCGGGGAACATTTCAACATTAAAATGCATTTTCTTCATCTGCTGTATCCCGGCTGTTATGATGTTTCTACACTCATTCTCGGACTTGTCTGAAAAGACTTGAAGTTCAAAGGTGCAATTGATAGCATTTACGGTTTCGTTAGTTAAATCTTCCCCTATTTCTAAAGGAGGTAACATGTGAATATACATAGTAGGAAAATCACTAACGTTTTCAAGCGACTCTGCCTGATTAGATGTCGTACACTTAAGGTTTGGATACGGTGCTGAATTTTTCTCGGTAAGTTCGTATCTAAGTGTTGTCAGTATGTATGATTCAATTTTTGAATACCATGTTTCAGATACCACTTCCAAATACCTCTCTTGCTATAGAATAAATCTGGTCTATCATCTGCATTTCTGCACTGTACATTGGATGGGTGGGAACTTCACCTCGGCTAACGTGTGTTCCTTTGTCATCCGTCCAATACCATTGTTTATCAGTAGCGTGTGTTTGTCCTGGGAATGTTCCTTGACCTACGCCCGGAACATCAAATAAGACTTCGGAAAGCCAACCTGAACCAAACTCCGACATAAGCAATCCGCTTACTTCTACTACCTTTTTGTCACCTCTGTAGTACCACCATGAAATAAAAGGCTTTGTATCGCGCCCTTTTAAAATCCCTATGACATATCTTCCTTTTCCCGATACTTCTTTTTCAAAAGAAATATACCCCGTATATTTGCCTGTATGCTTCTCAGCAACCTTGATTCCAAGATCGAGCAATCTGTTGACAAAGATTTCGTTCTTAATCTGTAAACTGTCTCGATACTTCTTAAGTTCACCTATAGCCCGGCTAACATCTTTTTGGTTTAAAGATATGTCAAGTCTCATTGTTTGATACCGCTTGCATCATTGCTTTCCAAAAATGCTGTCCTTCGTTCATAACGCCCATAACTCTGAAATCAGCAGATGTTGGGTCAATCTCTCCATCTATGAACTTAACTTCTGATTGTTTCCAAATCAGTGTCCCTGTTCTAAACGGATATTGCCCTCTTTTATAAGTCATCTTTGCATCTGCCATGTTTTGTGTTCCAAAAGCCTGTAACTCGTTTTCTGTAAGTTCACCAGATATTGAGTTGTAAAACTCTATGGGTGCTGAATACTTATCCTCATCCTCACCTGTATTAAGCGGAACTTTATCGCCGTTTATAATCCTGTATATTATGTTTCCTTTATCGTCACGCTCATAAATAGGTTTTTTCCCTACAAGGAGTGCGTAGTGCATTTTCTGCTTGACTCTTCTTGGTGTCCTCATATAAGCCCCCTTTATCTCGAAATAGGATAAACCCCGCTAAAGAGCTTGTTCCTGTCTAAATAATGAATGCTTGTACCATCAGCACTGTAAGAAGATTGTCCCTCTGCACCGACCTTGTTATAGTCATATCGCGCTAAAGCTTCGATGTTAGAGTAATAATTCACCAAATCAGCCTCAATCTGCGCTTCGGAGTAATGTTTAGGATAATTTCTTGCCCTTCTCACATCACGAAATGCCCCATCAACTTTCACTTTTAAAAGACTTTCATTGACTTTATCTGACTGTGAATCATCAGCATTCATCTCTATTTTTAAGTTTTCAAAAATCTCTGTAAGCATATCGTTAAGTGTCATAATTACAACCCCAATTTCTCAATAAGATCAGCTCTGATATCTGCTGCTTCTCTGTCCTTGATTGCCACGCCGTTCTGTTTCGCAACGGACTTAAGCTTCATATAAGGCATCTTCTTGATATCTGCTGCTGTGTAACTTACTTCCTGTGTTTCCTCGACCTGCTTGGGTTCTTCAACTTTCTTTTCAACCGCAACCTTGTCTGTACGCTTGATTAACGGTACTCTCTGAAAGTTGTTTCCACTAAGCAGTTCTTTAATACGTTTCTCTGACACGGAAAGCCCCGCACGAGGGTAAATATCACCCTCGTGGTAGGCATACTCTTTATCTTGCGCATCAGTGAAATATCTAATTACTTCAAACTGCTGCATACACTTTCCCTTTCTTTATCAAGCACTAGCTGATACTGTAACAGCGATTGTCTCTGTTACTGCTGATGCTCCAGAACCAATTGTGATAGTAACATCTGCTGTACCTGCGCTAACACCAGTGATAACAACATCTGCGTTCTCAAGACCGTTTGCTACAGTAGCAACGCTTGTGTCATCAGAAGCCCATGTGAATGCTGTTCCGGCAGGTGCAACCTTAACACGCATCTTCTCAACACCGTCAACAGGGATTGTAAGTGAATCGCCATCAACAAGTGTGATTGTAGGTGTTACAGAACCACCGATTGTACCAACAACAACACCGTCAATTCTCTCAGCGAAGAGAACAACGCCTGAAAGAACAGTGTCCTTAGATGTTACGTTATCGTAATCAGATGACTCGTGGATACCGATGTATCCAAGTTCGTCTGCTGTGAACTCGAATGCGTTTTCAAGATCAGCACCGTTTACAGGTACATAGTAAAGTACTAAGTTTTCTTTAGCAGTTCCATATACTGTACCCTTGGGAACGTTAGAGTTGAGGATAACTGTTCCAAGTCCAAGGAAATCCTCGATGTAAGACATACCGAATGCCTGCTGAACTGTGATAGCCGCAGAACCAAGATAATCAGCTACATCAAGAGGGTTCATGAAGTAAACTGCTGCAATCTCTGTATCCTCGAAGAGAACCTGTAATTGTCCCCAAACTGCTGCAAGAGTAGCCTGGAATGTTGAACCTGCTGCAATGCCTGTTCCGTTACTAAGGAAATTAAAGAAATACTTCTTGATGCCCTTCTGAACATCCTTAAGCATCTCATCAGTTGTCATCTGAACTGCCTGGTCGAAGCCCTTCTCAACGATAGCCTCTGCGGAAGTAGCTTTTCTCCACTTCTTAAGAGTAATCTCGTCAAAAGTAATAGCCTCAGTCTTGTAGTGTGAAAGAGGAATGATGTCACCCTCTGCAACAGTTCCATCCTGGAGTGTTCCTGTTGCCTTGTAAGCCTTAAGGTTTGTTCCGGCTGTCTTGGGAATCTTTCTTGTTACGCCAAGTGCCTCGATAAGTTTCTGGATTCCATCTTCAAACTTGTAGACGAAATCAATTTCTCTTGCTCTAGCAAGATCAGCTTTCTTAATAAGATTTTTCTCTGCCATTTTCTTTCTCCTTTTTTGAATTTACTTGAATAAGTTAATATTCTTAGCAATCTCCTGTTGACGCTTGTTGGTGTCTTTGATTGCAAGAATCTCTTCCTTTGTCATAGGAGAAGAGTCATCGTCATCGCCAACGTTTACTCTTGGGCGTGATGCTTTCCACTCGGCTTCTTTCTCTTTGATAACGGTCTGTGTGTACTGCTTTTGAATGTCGGCAAGCGCATCCATATCTCCGTCAATCTCTGCTTTGGCAGCTTTAGCAGCAAGTTCATCGGGCATTCCTTGAAGTCTGTAACGCTTAACAGCCTCGTTCTCAGCTTTGTAGCTTTCAAGGCTCTTTAAATAAGCTTCACGTTCCTCTTTTGCCTGTGCTTCTTCCTCTGCTTTAATCTCTGCCTCACTCATCTTCTCTCTGAGCTGCTTTGTCGCATCCCCTGCTTTCTTAAGCGCGTTATCTCTCTCTGCCTTAAACTTCTTAGCTTCGGCTTTAGCGGCTGCAATCTCGCTCAGTGCGTCCTCGTAGGTTCTTGCAGGCGTTGTCTCGGTTTCAGTCGTGGTATCTCCACTTTCTGTTGTCCCGGAATCATCACCCTCACCTTCTTCTGCAAAAAACTGCAAATTAAGACGCATAAGGTCATCGTTGGTTTCTCTGATTTTTCTTCTCATATTCTGTTTTTTCCTTTCTTGTGTTTTTTGTACTCGTCACTTCTCTGTGGCGTTGTGTTTACACTTCTCTGTGGTGCAAAAATATGCACGAAAAAAGCGCGTATCCTGTGACAGATACACGCCCTGAGAAAAAGATATGAAAAAAGACCAATCCGTAGCAAAAAAGCATCTAAGCTGTGACACTTAGATGCTTTATAGGAGGAATAGGAGGTTTACGGCTCGGTAACTTCTGCATCGTTAAGTACAATAGCGATTGCAGATGCACCGTTGATATTCCATCTGTTGATTGTTCTTTCCTTTACAGACTCATCAAGAGCTGCATAGGAGTTTGCATAAATCTTACATACTTCATTATCCTGTAGATCATTTACAACAACCTGTACGTTTGCTGTCTTAAGAGCAGCTAAAAAATCACTTAACTTCATAAATAACCCCTTTCTTTACTTATCAAATAGATAATTATGTAGGTTTTGCCTTGCACGCACTAATTCATCTTTACAGCCATTATCTGAGAGCGCAGTATCCATTAGAGCAAGAATAGCTTTCTGTGTAGCTTTGTTCCCTTCTTCAATCTTTCTAAAGCGGTCGCTATCTTCTCCAAGTCTCTGATCTACTCCGTTTTTCCAAGTCTCTAAAATGGTTACCCTATTTTCCAACTTTACGTGCGGCTCCTTTGATTTAGCTTTTAAATTGATAAATCTTTCAATAATGCCTAGTATTGTTAAAATGAGGCCTATTAGGATTACAAAAAAGCCCCATATCTCACTTAATGAATATTCCATAAGCTTACTACTCCGTTATTTTATTTATGATGTTGCCTTAACGTACTGAATGGTGATATAACCATTTAAAGCACTATAATCTTCATTGGTTGCACGAACATTTATATTCGTATCATCGCACCATACTGCGGCTGATTTGTTCGGCGTAGCATCATTTAATACTGGAAGTGGTTGATATATATTAGCACCTACCATTATTCCATAGATGTTACATACTACACCTAAATTAGAGATGTTATGTGCAACAGTCTTAGCTGTTTTATTAGGTAGTGCACCAATATCTATTGTCTTCTGCCAAACAGGTCTACCGTCAATCCAAGTTCCTACAATCTTTTCTGTAGTGCTGTAGTCTGTTTCTTCGCCTATCGAGATAGTTGAATCGGTGGTTTTGGTGTACTGTATGGTAAAGGTCGCACTTACATTGGTTCTTTCATATAGTGTGCTGAACAAAATATTTCCTGTGTCAGCTTCATACCACAAACTAATAAAGCCTCTTGTTGATGTTCCTATACGGTAATAACTGTTTGCAGTATCTACCATAGCCATTTCAATATCAGGTATTTCACTAGACAAAGAAAAATTGCCCTGATAGAAATTATTTTGAGTACTGTCTATCTTAGACGTAGATGAAATTGTTGCATTTACAGTTTTTTGATACAATGGTTTTCCGTCTATCCACTGTCCTATCATTCTCTCATCAGTAGAGTACATATCGCCTTTACTGAATTTATTAGCCAATATCTCTGGCATACCACCCAAATAAGGAAGTATCTGTTCATAGAAATCAGCTAAGTCTTGTTTTGTTACTACTCTTTCTGGATTTTGTACGCTCATTTCCTATACCTCCTTATGTAGTTTTTGTGTATCTGAGAATAAGTTTGTGCATCGGGTCTGTTCCTGTAAATCCATACAACTGCCATTTGGTAGACCCCGATTTTACCCAAACATTCACAACGCCATAGGTATTCCCTGATGAACTATAATATTCAGCCCATCCGCTTAAAACTTCTTTGACGTTTGGAATCAAGGCATTTATTTCGCCGTTGGTTGCGAACTTATCTCCATTCCATGTAAGTGTGATTGGAGAAGAACTAATGTCAATTACCTTTTCGTAAACAGGACTTCCATCTATCCATTCACCAACTATCTGCTCTGTGGTGCTATATTTATGCGGTACTCTTGTCGGTATGCTCGGTATGGGTGTTACTATGTCATCCATATCTCCACTCTGTAAGTTGTTTGTGGATATTACATCTTCTGCTGAAATGTTTATTCCATCACCCGCGGTATATCCACCGCCACCGCTTCCACCTTGCTGAACATTGTGGAGTTCCCAAGAATACGATCCGCTATCTTCAACGCATTTATAGAAGTAACCATTAACATAACCGCTGCCATTACCTATATATTGAACTATGTGCCCAACCCTTGAAGCGTTTGCTGCGGGCATCGTGGCATACTGCATTGTATCTTGCTTGCCCTGTACCGCTGTTTTATTGCCTGCTGCCAAATCATTTATAGCTTCAAGTGCATCCTCTACGGTTGTTTTGGTTGTTCCATCTACAGAGATAGACTCTGATAATGTTTTTTCTTGATATGATGACAAGTCGATGCTGATACCGGGCTGCAACATGAATTTATATGTATTATTTCCGGCAAAATTGACAACTGCCATGTTGCCCGCTACAATCGGCTGATCTGCTCCACCGAACCAATTGTCATCGGTCACACCCGAATCTGTAATCAAATATACGTTTCCAAGGTTTGCTTCAATTAGCAAAGCACTTGTTAACTGTGCTACAGTCTTTTCACCTGCGGGATGGAATGCTCCGCTTAACATGGCTGACATAGCACGATATACTGCCGCAGATGTAGGAATATCCTCGTTGTCTGGGCTTACAAATGTTGTGTGGTCTTTCTCGCTCGCTGTTCCAAGGCTTTTCCAATCAAAATCATAATCAGTGTCGCTCTTTTTAACTACAAACTGTCCCGTTGTTCCACCTGCGGGCATTCCGACACCTGTATCACCTTTGTCGCCCTTATTTCCTTTATCGCCCTTTATAGCAGGGATAGCTCCCGCGTCAATAGTAGTACCATCAGACATTGTGCAAATAATATGCTTATTGTTGTTTACATCAACATCTGTGATTGATACGCCATCTTTAGGGACGGGAAATTCCATTCTAAGCACTGTTCCATCAACACAGTTTATAACAAGGGTATAATCATCAATAGACATACTCTCAACGCCGGAAACAGCTCCCTCGGCTATCTTTTCACATATCGCTTTTGTAATGATATCCATAATAGCCTCCCTTAAACTTCCTTAAACTCATATGTACTTTTCATCATAAGTGCTTTGCCCGTGTCGATTACTATACAGTCTGTACCCATTTCAAGGTTGTTCGATCTTGCAAATGCGGGAAGATTTTCGATATCTGTAGCATCGTCACACGCCAAGTGTCCAACGCCGTTAGGGTCATTCGGTGCTATACTCTTAATCATTTTGTTTTCTCCTTTAATTTCAACTCAACAATAGATACAATCTGGTCTTGGTTTAATGTTCTCTCTACCTTTCGACCACGTTTTCTGCAAATTTCTATCTGATCTCCATGTCTTTTGTTCGTGTGAATATATCTAAGGACGTAGCGGCTTATATATTCGCCTCTTATCGTCTTGATATACGCCTGTTTGTGTTCAAATTGTGATAAGTTCATGCTTTTAACCCTAATTGCTTTTTTCTCTGTTTTGGTGTAATATAAAAATATACAGAGCGGATTCCATCTGATCCCCTATTCTTTGGGTCGGACAGGATTCCGCTTTTGTAATATCTTGATTATTTCGTTGTCTCTTATAAGTATTGTCTTATCTACAAATCTTGTATGTGTTCTGCTGTACAAGGACTCCATTTGTTTAATAAAATTCTCTGTGGGAAGTTCGGATTTTGTGATGTCGAACACAAAATTGCTTGCTTGTCTACTTTTTCTGTGTACAGCGTTGTACAAAGCGTCCTGTTTAGAACTATATATTTCTTTTAAATCTAAGTTTTCGCCCCGGAAGATATAGTCTGGGGTTCTTACGCCAGAAGGACTTACTACTTTAGGCACTATCGAAATCTCGCCACCAAGTTTTGCTTTTATAAGCTTTGCTATCTCGTATTCGTGTTCCGTATAGTCCATGTAAACATGCTTGTTGTCTATGTAGTAAGTGTTTCCATCTCTGTCTGTAAAACTTGAATCAAGCTGTACATCGAATGTTTCGTTCTTGATCTTAAAAGTGTCTGTTACATCATCGAAGCGGCGATTGTCGTTTTCCTTAAGGAACTTGACTGAGCATCTGCAATTTACGCACTGCCTTGCTGTTCCGTTAACCTCATCGTGTGGCACAAACATTTCACAATCGTCAAAGATAAAATAAGCATCAATGGGAATTGTTACCCCATCCATGCTTATGTGGTCTAACCTTGTTCGATTGTCTACCTCTGCTTGCCATTTTTTAAATAAATAGCCTTGTTCTTTTGCTTGTTGCACCTCGGCGTAGTTTATTACTGTGTTTGCCTCGTTACAAGCTATATTGGCAGCTCTATCAACAGAGGTGTAGTACTCATCATTTATGTTCTCTGTTGTAACCTCAACCAAATTCCCTATAAAGAATGGTACGTATATGTCTATAAATTCATCCGGCTCAACTTTCTGAAAAATAACTTCCCTGTATAGATTCTCCATGTCGCGCTGCGTATCTTCACGTTTTACGTTCTCAGGAGATTCATCACACCATATAAGAAACAGCATTATCGCATCAAATATCTCTTCTGCTTCTTCAATGCGTTCTCTTCTCTGCTTCTCATCTATCTGCATAGGGTCAAAATAATGCTCTATGTAGTCGTGGTAATCAAGGATATTCAGTTCGTCATTCTTCGTCCTCTTCGCCATTATCCATACTCATTCCATCTATGTTAGGGCTGTTACCAACCTGATAAATAGGGTCGTCAGAAGTGGGCTTTACTTCCTCTTTCTCTTCGGTTTCCTTTAACATTGTCTGTTGGTAAGCTTCAACACCTTCTTTGCTACGTTCGATTACTTGTGCAGGGTCAGGGAACAGGTTAACAGCATCAAGCGTATCTTCAAGACTAAATCCGATATTGATAAGCGTTGCAATCGAGGTTGTCTTGATGGACAGTTCAAAGTTCTTCTGTCTCTTGATGCTTGGCTCGATATCTGATGGCTTAATGTCTCTTAAAGGACTATCCAAAGGACAATCACTCTCTCTTATTGCAGCACAGATGGCTTTTATCTCCTGTCTGATGCTCTTTGAGATAATCATTTCCTCTTTGCTTGCTGCAATATCTGCTGCACTCCATCCTGTAGCATCACTCATCGCTACGCCTGTACTTCCACCAGAGTTATCGTTTCTCTGAGGAACATTACATTTTTGGAGTATCAACGCTCTCTGTGCCATATAGTTGTTAAGCATTCCCGCGTAATCGTATGTTACTGTCAATGGCTGAACCTTTGGTATCTTTCCATCTCTGGAAGTAAAGGTCTGTAGCCACTCGTTCGACTTGGGATGTTTTACTGTCTCGGTTACAGTTCCGTCCTCGTTAACCACTTGAACGGTTTCAAATTCGCAATCGTTAGCCCACCATATAACCTGTGTGTTCTGGTCTACGTCATTTGAGAAATCCGAAACAAGAAGATTAAGGTTGTTCATTGCCGGAATCTGTCTCTCGAAGCATCCCATCCTGTCATGACTTCTGTAATACTCGATAATAGGTATCACGCGAAGTGGATTAACCTCTCCACTCCTTGACTCATGATCCCATTTTTCTAAAGTCTCGCCATCTTTTTTAGGATTTTGGATAACCCAATGTTTGATCTCAAATCGCCAATCTTTAGAAAATGCCGTATAGTGTGTGACTCCATCAGAATCAACTCTGTAGGTCACTCCTACCATCGGTCTGCGGTCGTGATAATATGAAGAGTAGATAACAAATGAAGTCTTTGGATTAAGGATTGTTCTGATGTAGTAAGCATCACCCTCTTCATAGTCGGTATTTATGTCAATGAAAACATTTCCAATACCACCAATCTCAAAATTTCTTGCAAGTTCCTGGTTGTCTGAGTCTGAACCCGTTAGATAATATTGGTCGTTCCACATCTGAACAGCCTCAATCATGCCATCTACAGAACCTCTCTTCTTGAAACTGATAGGGTTTCCGTAGTTAAGGGCTACCTTGAACTCAACAATCTCGTTGGCTACATTGTCCGTAACGTCTATGTCAATGTCGCTACGGTATGTCTTGATTCTTTGGAGTGGCTGAAAACCTTCCTCAAAATCCATCAACGCCTGAATCTCGCTTGCGTTTTCTTGATGATCTCCGAGTGCTTTTTGAATAATCGATATTATGTTGTCAGCAGTAACGACCGCAACATCGGTCATTATCTTTTTTCTACCGCGCATATATTCACCATGAAAAAACGGCTCAACCCCTTTGGCTGAACCGTTTATTTACCGTACTCAGTTTACTACCTATACACATGGTATCATTATTGACATTAAAATTTTTCCACATTTTGTTATTCTGTCTTGTTTTTTTCAATATCTAGTAAGTAAAAGAAATATCTCCGTCTTTCATAGAACGCTGATTTTGACAAATAGATGTTATCCCAATTTAAAAGATAAGTGGTGGAAACCTCATAACAAGCAGACTTGATGATGTACTCCCATAAATCGGGGTCAGCCATTTTTGCTACTTTCTCGATCAGTTCGCAGTTCCTTTTAAGCTTAAGCATCATCATCGCATGTTTTGCTGTTGTGTCTGAGTTCTCATGATTTGCGGGTTTAGGCTCGTCCCCATACTGCACCGCTTTTATGAAAGACTCATTTTTAAGTTTTTGCTTCCATTCCGGGTATTGCTCACAGAAACCACACAGTTCCTTATACCTCTTGTTACTTATCCCGAAATCACTGAATTTAAGTTTTTTCTTGTTCATTCTTCACCCCCACATAGCCAAAAGACAAAGCGCAAACACTATCAAGATCGTTGTTGATATGTTTCTTCCCTGCTTGTCAGCCCCCACGGAAGCTAAGAGTATTAGTGCCATTACGATTACTGTTATTGTGCTTACGCATACCTTAAATGCAAACATTTTTCAATCCTCCAACTTTGGTAAATTTTCAGCCTTTAATGGCCTGTTTCTTCTCTTTTCTTCCCTTAAGCGTTGTTTCTTTTCCATTTTCCGCTGCTCTTTTATCTTTTGGTTTTCAAGATATCTCTGAACAGCTATGCTGTTTTTAATCCACCCCGTATTTTCTTTCCAGGTATCTTTCTTTCGACCCGAAAAGAAGTTTTCCGGCAGCTCCCCGTATCGTTCAGGGTCGTAATATTGGTTCACTCTTTTGTAGAATGTAGGTCTTGATAGCCCTGTCAGATAGGCCGCCACTTCCGGGTGCATCCTACCGCTCAACATCAAATCACAACACTCTTTAAATGTTTTTTCATCTACTGATTTTTCGCTCATATCGGACTCTTCATTATCCTTGCCTTTGTTGACCGCCTGTTGTCCATTTTCATCGCTAACGATGATACTGAGTCTGGTGCGTCATCAAAGAACTTTCCCTTTCCCTCGATACTGAATGTTGTCATCTCATCCAATGCCTTGCGGTAGTCGGCATCCGCTTTGTAGATATCTATATCATCCTCATAGGTATCTTTTGTCTTAGGTGATAAGAATATAAAGTTTCGTTTTACGTAGTCTGAGTATCCGCTGATCTTGTCATTTTTTGAAATCTTGTTCGGTGCGGAATAAAGTTCTATCTTGCAGTGGTTGATGCCTCTGCTCTGCATCTCTTCTCTGACTTTATCTGCGTAGAGCTGTCCACCAGAGTTTTTCTCGATAAAGAGCTTTGTGATATAGTATCTGTCAACCGCATCTACTACCCTTGGTACTGTAAATCCCGGCGAACGGCTATCATGCACCCATCCTACGATATACTTCTGCATATCTCCGAAATCCTTGCATATCGGCATTGAAAGCCTGTCACCACCACCAAACGCAACGTCTATGTGTGCTACTGTAGAACAATTCCCTGCGGGCAACATGCCATCAAAAAACCTTAACTCTTCTATCGGGTAGGTAAGACCTTCTCTGACAAATGGCTGCTGTTGGAATTTTGCCATCCATTCTGCCTTGTCAAGTCTGTCCCTCATGTTTATGTAGTACTGTGTGGAAAATCCCTTGACCGTGTATTGGAAGTTACTTTCCTCGTTCTCATTAAGGGCAGGTATCTTTCTGAACAACGCCCTTGGATTGTCCTCGTTAAGTCGCCTTTCACGTTCTATCGGGTCGTTTACCGTCCACAGAGTTCCTACGAGCATCTTCTTCGCTCCATCGTTCATACGATCAAGCATCTTATTCTGATATTCTTGGAATGTATTTTCTACACGGGATGGACTTAAAGAGTGTTCTCTGTCCCTTATAAGGTCATCCACGTATAAATACCCGTCCGCAGAAACGTCTATAGCACCCGTCCATGTTCCGTCTATTCCTCGGCAGGTAAATGTTGAAAACTCATCAGGTGTTCCAAGGTTTATCGTAAATTCTGCGGGGTCTGAGGACTTTGCTTGTAAAACTGATTTGTATTCAGGATTCCACAGGTGAAATACCTCTTCATACCTGTAATCAGGTGTCTCGATGATATTGTCAAGCCCTCTGAAAAATCTCTTTGCGAGCTGTCCTGAGTGTCCACCCATCGCATTGTGACTGTTTGGCTTTCTTACTCCTACCCAGGTTAAAAAGAATATGCAGATGGATGAGTTGTGTGTAGGTTTAAGTCGTTCTCCTACTCTGTAAATACCACCCTCTACAGAAATGCAATTTCCCTGCTTTGGCTCAATCCTTTCAATCCCTGTAATTCCTATCCTTTTCTGTTTGCTAAATGTATTCAGTTGCTTTCTCTTGACCTTGCAAGGAATACTCTCTGTCGGATTAAAAGAAATCCTATAGCAATCCTGTTTTCCTTTTATCCCAGATGAAGATACCCTTGCATCATACTTGGCTACACATACTCTCCAACCAAAAGATGATACTAAAGCGATAACACCATCTCGCAATTTGGTGTTTGTTGTTGAATAATCGTATCTCTTTTCGCCTTTCTTTAAACACCCGTCTGTGTCAAGAAGCCCTGCAAGCAGTTCTAACCTTTGTTCTTTACTTGCAGTTAAATATTCTTGTGGTATGTGCTTTTCAGCGGGTTCTTTATTTTGGCATAGCCCTAACTTGTTTAAATCAGCCCTTAATCCGTCAAAGCTATAAACATTACACCCAACCTGTGCAAATACAGAAGTGCAACGATATAGTTTCATTGCGGCATTCGCTATACATGCGTCCGTATGACATATCTTAAGGCAAGGTTTACTTGTTGTCCCATCGCCTAACCATGCTCCTAAGATATATGGGTCTACAGGTAAATCCTTTTGCTCTCCGATTATTCCGCTCTGAACAGGTATAAAAAATCTATATCTTTCACTTCCAGATTCGATATATGCAGATTTTGCCAATTCCTTTGTTTCAACTATCCTGTCTTTTTGGTTAAACCTGTCATAAACAAGCCACTCGTGGTTTTCGTGGCAATCAATAAACGTATGATCTTTAAAATGTACTCTCACATTCGCATAATCTTTAGGAAATACATGCGTTACCTTTACAAATTCACCGTTTAATCCGATAACCTCGTCCCCTATAACAAGATCACCGTGATTTTTCCAACCATCTCTTGTTAAAACAGGTGTTTCATTTGATATCAGTTTTCCAGTTCTCGCCGGTAAGCTGAGTCCATATACGTCAATCTCGTCATCTTCAAGCCGCTGCATATCTCCGGCTACGATGCTTAAAGTTCTTCGCCTTGGAAGATAGAACCTCTTGTCTTGGCCTCTGTCTCTTTCAAGGTAGAGCATGTACGAATCAAACTTTGAAAACGACTCTAGCCTGTATATATCGTATCCCGTATTGATGATGGAATACTCAATGTCGTGGTCGATGGAATATCTTTCAAGATCAAAGAATCCCGCGCCTGTTTTACCCTTGATTAACTCGTTTATATAGCCCTTTGTGGCACTTGTAATCTCTAACCCGTACTTTTCATCCCTCTCGTCAAGAAAAGCTGTTTTTGCGGCTTCTACGCACGCATTTATGAGGGGTTCGTCCACTCCACGCCGACCGTAATAGTCCTTATAGCTTTCAAATGCTTTTATCAGTTCATAAGATGCCATTTTTCCTCGATAAACCTCCCACTTTTCTTAAGAGAGTGGTGTTATACGCGCTCCGTCAAACTCTATAGTGAATGCAATGGGACTCGAACCCACGCCTGCTAAAATAAATCAGCCGCTCTACCTCTAAGCTATGCACACAGAATCCATCCTCTAAAACCCAAAACTCGGATGAATAAGATCATTTACAGCTAAGAATTGGAATGTCCTTTTACGGTTACCGCTCATTCTGGCGTGTAAATAAGCAAAAAGCTGTAAATTTTTAGTTTTTTCCCACGTTTATCACGCCATTTAATAATATGGGGGTGTTTTGTTGGGGAAAAATATGTCACGATTCATGAGGGGGAGAATCGTTTTTCCGATATTCTCGGAAAAAACTACGGTATTCAGAGTCGAACTGAAATTATGAGAACCAAAATCTCTACCGCAGAATTAACGAAATGCGTATGCCCCATAGTATATTTGTTCAGCATTTTTTCTTGCTTTAATTGCTTCATCTTCACCCTTATACATACCAAGGCATTTTAGTTTCCCATTAACGCTTATTTGTGCTATCCATTTTTTACTCTTCTTATGCCAACTTACACCCGTACATGAACTAGAATGTTTTCTTGGAATTTGATTCATTTGATTTTGTGTAGCCGTTACAATTCTTAATTCTGCCTTTCTATTATCTAATTTGTTATGATGTATATGATCGATAATACATTTTCTGTCGCTTACGCCCATTACAAGTCTATGAAAAGCAATTTTTCTAGGATGTGAGCAATAGATGTAACCATTTGAATTGAGATACCACTTATAATGCTTTATAAGTTCATAATCCTCTTTGTCAAAGAAAAATTGTACGCCCTTTGAGGTATACCCAACCCCATATTCACCACTCATATCATATGTGTTTACATGATTCTTACTCATGAAATTTCTCCTTTATAACTGCGGCAACCTGAATCGAACAGGTATTTAAAAATCCAAAGTTTTTTGTGCTGACCTTTACACCATACCGCATCATAACTTTCTGCCACACATCGGACAGTAGTTAATCTTAAAATCTGTTGAATCTGAGGTATCTACTACCTTTGCTGCATTTAAGCACGCATAAATATTTAACTTGTCGTCCTCAATCCATACTTCAAAGCCGTTGTATGCCCCGTTATGTCCAAGTTCCCTGTTGTTAAACAGGTATTCTTCTTCCTCACAAAACTTACACATCCTTTATCTTCTCCCCGCAATATGGACAATATCTTACTTTCGGGATCATGGAATTTTCTCCTAGATCACCTGTCCATATGCCGTATACGTCAAAAAACTTAAACAAAAAGCTGTCCTCATACTCCGGGTGTGAACCTTTCCACTCAAATAGCCTGGTTCTTTCACATATCTGCAAGGTATGACTGACACTGCTTGACCTAAACTTGCCTCTTAATAGTTCTAAATCAAATATCGTATTGCAAAATTCACACATTTTTACTCACCCCCGCCTGTTATCCACCAAAATATGAATATCACGCACGCTGCCAAGAAGAATTTAGTCATTTCTTGACCTCATTTAGCTGTGCAAGCCCTAGTTCTGCGATAAAATCATGCTTTTCAAGCGCAATCTTTAAAACATCCACCGCTTTTCTTACTGTCTGGGGGCTAAAATTAAACGTCACAAGCGAATCATATTCCATATCCGGCTCACCTATAAGCTTTATCTCTGTCTCATGTGCACATCCTACTTCCATGTGGACATCAATCTTACTAGCCTTTATGCGTTTGTCGTCAACAAATACTGTTGCATGTCCGCAATCAAGTGATTCAATTTTGACCTTGTGTGTCATTTTGCCCCCTTATCAGTTATTCAACCTTGATAGACTCGTATCTTTCTGAATTTATAACCTTTTCCATAGCTTCAACAGGTGTCATTCCTATGCACGATACAAGATTCTTAAATGTAGCTGCTGACTGTCCACCTACAAGCTGTACCCCTTTTCTTGTGTGGTCTGCATGGAAAACATCGTTTCTGCTGTCAACATTCCAGAATATAATGTTTGGTATCTCATATCCGTGCACCTTGAATCTCTGCGCCATCTTGTCGTAGAATGTCCACTCCCTGTTTCCGCAGCAGTCAATCTCCATGTCTGAAATGACGATCAGAGACTTAACCATCTCTTCTTGCGGAACATTGTTCTGAACTGCTATGTCAAGAACGCGTTCAAATGCATTCTCTAAATCTGTGTTTTGATACCAGTCGTTATAATCAATGCTTCCAAGTTTCTGTGCGAGTGTTTCGCCTTTAAGGATGTGGATTTTCGGGTTTAATGAGAACGACATCCACATGTTGTGATATGCACCCTTGTTTCTCTCGGCAAAGTAAATCGCAAGTCCTAACGCACTGTTCATTGGTCTGCCATACATAGACCCTGATGTGTCAGCTATTACCAGGGCATTAGTCTCGTTTTCAACATAGTTTGGTAACTGCTTCCACTGTGCTTCAATGCTCTTATCTTCCTTGATGTTGACGGTGCTGTACCATCCTCTCATTTCAAATATCTTCTCGATAAGATCATATGGATAGAGCGTTCCTGAATTGATTTTTTCCTCGCCTTTTACAGCCTTGTCAATAAATAGACTGTATCTTGCCTCGTCATGCTTTCTAAATGCGTTTCTATATACCATCATTGCCCTTGATGGTACTTCGGAATACTTAATCTCATCCCATCTTCCCGCACTCATTAAAGCCTCTATAACGCCGATTTTGCGTCTTAACGCTCTAACTATCCTCTTGAAGTTATAAACCGGGTAATCGAGCTTCTGCGCTGTTAAAATGCCAAGTTTTCTTGTTTTTTCCGAACTTGCATCGGCTGTCTTAATCCATTTTGCAAGCAACGATACCGCATTGCCCTCATGGAGATTCTTGACATCCTCTTCAAACTGCTTTTTCATCGCTGCCCACATATCATCTTCAAGTGGTGTCCCGATAAGCGCATACATGTCATCATATCTTCCGTACACACCGATAAGGTCGAGATTGGGTCTTAAACATTCCGGGTGATACTCTGCCATGTAACGGATAATCGTTCTGAATACCTTTCTCTCTCCAAGACCACCCCTTATGTCTCGTCCATAAAACGCAATCTTGGTGGCAAAAAGCTTATCTTCACTGCATGCATCAGCAAACATTCTCTGGATTCTCAGCTCATCTGCGTTCCTTAATGCGCCTATTGTCGAATAAAAATCCAAAAGTTTACTTCCTGTCGTGTTCAGAGCTACCGCCCCGTTCTCTGTGCGTGTAAAACTACCTTTTGTTCTTGCTGCTTCCGCAAAATTCATTCCTTTTTCTCCTTTCCATGACCTATTGGATTTGTTTGATAATAATGGCATCAAATAATCTTGTTTTTGCTGTTAAGGTCACTATAAACAGGATTCTTGTATGGTTTTAAGATTAAAAGTCTTATCCAAATTGTTTTTGCTGTAAGAATCCCTGATGAGAAGTGCTTGGACTCGAACCAAGATCATAACATTAGCAGGTTAAGAAAATAATTGCTGTCACAGTCACTAAACATGACTTTTGTTCATTTTTAACGCTCTACCCATTGAGCTACACTTCTCAGGCGGTTGGACTGGACTCGAACCAGTAACCTGATGCTCCCAAAGCAATTTTTATATTCGCCGTTAACATCACAAACATGATGTGATTTATAATCTGCTCTAACCAATTGAGCTACCAACCGCATATTAAATTATTGAATCCACCCGTTTTTCGGGCTTAAATACCCGTCTTGCCTTAGTTTCATGGAGTTGTATGCACTCTGACCTAAAATCGCCCTAAATAGCCCGTCTGTATCTCCCTTAGCGGTAAATTCTGCTGCCTTGCTCATATACTCAGGTGTGTTTTCTTCTTCTACCGTAAGGTCTACCTCCGAAACCTCGCCTATCCTCTCAAAATTCTTCCCGTCCGCTGATAATAGAAATCCCGCCATTCTCTTTTACCTCTATCTCGTTCTTTATCGCCAGATCATGAACACTCTCTACCACCCGGTTTAGCGGCTTGTCCCTAAAATAATCCGCTGTCTCGTTCTTTATCCTTATCGTTCTCGTCTGTGTCTTACTACTTCCCATTCTTTAACCTCTCTTTAGGTTTCTTACCAAGGAATCTACCAAACTCTGCGGGTCTATGTTCCTCTTCTCGCACAGGTCTACCAATTCCTGGGTGTTTACATACTCTTTCCTCTGCTTGGGCATGTCCATCTCTTCTATGAGCTTTCTTATCGCCGCTGAATACGTTAAATCCTCTTTCTTCATGTATTCCTCTATCTTTGCCCATGTCTCTGCACTATGCCTCGCTGTCCTTACTACCGAATCCTTTGTTGGCATTTAGCACCCCCAATCATCTTCCCTCATCCTTCTTGCATCATATCTTGGAAGATTTCGTATGTTTTCTGATATCTGTTCCTCTATCCGCATTCTCATTTTGTCCGGGTATCCCTTTTCAGTTAGTTTTTCTAATTCTTTATCTATCTTACTTTGGAAAATCGGTACGTTTAAAATCTCTGAAACGCAGTCCTCATGCGGTGGCGTACATATTTTTAACTCTCCCTTTTCTAACTCAATATCCCCATTTATCAGCGCATCTACAAACAGCTTCATGACCGCTGAAACACTGATGTTTTCTTGGTTTGATATCTCTGTTAGTGCCTTGTTCTCTTGCTCGTTGATCTTCGTGCTTACTGTGTACCTCTTCTGTACCATTTTGTTCCTTTCCCTAAAATCTGTACGCCACCCCACCGTTGAGCCATTTCTGACACTTTTATCTGCTTTTCTTCTCGATTCGGGGTTGACCCTATTGGTTGAGCCATCCGTGTACCCTCTTTTGTGTTTTCGGTGCTTGGGGGACTAAGCCCGCCCCGGTGCTACCCGCTCCGCAGACCCCTACCCGCCATTGTGCATGGTTGCGTGAAGTTTTTCGCAAAATCATAATTATACGAAATTCACTCGAACACCAAAATGGCTCAACCATGCGCTTTGCCAGGCATCCACTCGAACACTTTTGTTTTTACATTTCATTGTCGGATATTTTCGGCATGTTGCACAACTCTGCATTAAGCTGTGGCAAGTCGCTTGCCTGCTTGATTTGCTGTGTTGTATGTACTATCTGTGTAGTTCTCGTGTAGTCGTAGTCGTGATTCAGTAAAATAGCCATCGCTGTAACGTTGCTGCGTCCACTTGCCAACGCTGTTCGCATGCTTGATTCTTGCACGCTATGCGCTTTTTTCAAAAGTTCGGCGTGTAGAGAATTTAGTTTATACATCGTATCAAGATTCATTCCCAAAAATTGGCAACTATCATAAATAAAGAATTGTTTCCTAAACTCTCTACAAAATCCCTCATATAGCGTTAAGCCTATGCAAAGCAACTCATCTCTATAGGGGTTACCGCCTTGCGCCTTGCGCTTGCGTTCGTCCATTAAATATCTATTCTTTTGGAAGTAGTACCGTCCAATATCACTTGCGCATGCTTGCCACGTTTCTAGGCTGCATTTATACATACCCTTGTCGGCGCTTGGGTCTTTGGATGTCAACAAATAATTATCTATGTAGTTTTCAATATCATCATGAAAACGCTTATATATTTCTTGTTGGATGTCGTCGGTTAATATCTCCGCGTTTAGTAGTTCGTATATATCCGCGTCCGCTTCGCTTCCTTGGGCTGTATTCTCTTTTACTATGTCTTTTATGCTATTATCTATTATTTTGTTTATATCCATCTTAAAAGCCCTTATATCGTCATATCGTGGCATTAAAAAACGACTTGCACCCGTTCAATAGATGCAAGCCGTTAATGTCTCTAAACATCGTTTATTATGTTTTACATTTACAAGTGTACACATTTATCAAATTTTTTTCAAGCGTTTTTTAGATCAACCATATATAAGCAACCGTAAGCCCGCATAAATACTGAGGTTTTGCACTCTCAAATTTTTTTTAAAAACTTTCAATAAAGTACTTGACAACCCTATTAACCCGTTGTACAATAAGACCATCAAAACAAGGTACACAACAACTATATACAGTTTCGTTCTTGCCCTTGGCACTCCGAACCACTATTCCAATAGGACATAGGACAATACCAAGAAGCGAGGCGGGGCGATGGAATAGAAAAAACATACCTTGGTAGACGTTTAAAACTGCATAGTCCCGCGAGGGCATGAAGCAACCCTCGAAAATATACTGCTAGGTCATGGAACGTGCTGACCGCCTCAAAAAACTGCACGCTACATTAAACGTATCCCATCGCGGGACGTATGCACCTACGACTCACGCGTTCGCGTGTTAGTTGCCTTGTATCGTGTCAAAGCTTTACAGGGTATTTCGTACTATTAACAAGTTTTTGCCTATATCTACGGCGATTTAATGCAGCATGTTCTCGTTGAATTGTCGGAAAAGGCGCAAGAAATGAAGAGAGAGAGGTTATAAACTATGAAATTCAAAACTACAGCAAAAGCAATTAGAAATGGAAGCATTAACCCTGTTAGCGTGGGATATTGTGATTTACAGCATTTATTAACATTTCACGAGCCGAACGCCTATACATGCGGGGTTTATGGTTGGAATTTTGACGTATACGAGGTTTACGGCGTTACAATCTGCACGGGTTACCGTGGCATGATAGGCAAACGCGCCGAGGGTATCCGCGAGTATGAGGATAAGGCAAGAAGCATTCTCTCATGGGAAAATAAAGCACCCTATGAGGAAAAGCGCGAACAGATAGAAGCACTTTTGCATGAGTTCTGCAAGCTTAACGGTGGCGATTGATTGATTCCGCGCCCCTGCGGGGGCGTGTATTTATGAGGTGATTTTATGACAGATAGAGAGTATTTAAAGAAATTAAGCGGTACGATGTGGGCTGATTTAGACCATGACCGAATTTTTACCATTGATGAGTTATATGAACTTTTTAAAGAACTACAGCACGATGACCCAAACGAATACCCCGAAGATTATACTTTTATTCACTATATGGAAGCTATAAAGCCAAGAAATAACGGTTGTGTAGAACAATGTTTTTATGTGGATAACGCAGCTTTGCAAGAACTCGTTGACGGTGATTTGTATGTAACTAGTGACGGGACATACTTTCATAAGTACCCCGATAATCAATTCTATTTGAACCATTACGGCGCGTCAAATGGTTGTTTAATTGGCGATATTGACGATTTAAAAGAGGGGGCGATTTGATGAGTAAAAACCTTATGAATGGATATTATAAAGCCACACTACCATGCAAGAGAGGCTATAAAAACTATGAACTAGCCAAGGCATATGTCAAAAAAGCAACGTGGGAAAATGCGGAATTGATAGGTATTGATTTTGACAATGAAACAAGTAGCAAGATAGGCAAATGGGCTTTGGGCGTAACTATCCCGCTTGATACTTTTGACATCATTCTTGTATTTAGCAACGGCTTATTGAGTGAGTATTGGTATGTTAACGAGGTTGCGACAATCAAAAAAGTGTATCTATGAATTTTAGATCAAAAATGAGGTGATTTTATGAACGAAAAGCAAAAAGCCTATATATTGAGCAATTATGATAAGTATGGTTTATTCGATGAGTCAAAAATACCAATAACACGCGATGATATGCTTGCACTATTGAACATATTGGAATCTAACGATGTAACGCTTGATGAGTTGCATGATGTGGCTTTTAACGGGCTTGATGAGTTTTGCGGGATATTCGGAAGCTATGAAAACGACTCCGACACGTATAACGCGCTATTATCACACCATTTATTTTTGACCGATTCAGAATTTATTGATTATGCACTCGAAAAAGTACAGGAATTAAAAAATGACGGTGAGGACGTAGCAAAGTACTTTGCAATGTTCATTGATGATTCTATTGCTAAAACATCGGACGGTTATGTGATTAGATTTGATTATTGAGAGGTGTTGACATGTCAGAATTGAGAACGCTATACACTGAACTATTGAGCGATTTATACCCCTACGATGAGCCACAAGGGAACGAAACACCGCGCGAAATGCTTTACAACCTTGTTTGCATCGCTGCGCGGAACTTTACGCCCTTAGATCCAGCGGACACGAAATTTTTAAACCGTATAAATACATTGATTGATTTATTCCTGATTATTGGTATTGACGTATAAAGAGAGGTGATGCAATGAGGATTTTTAAAGATTCCGGAACTAACGCTATATTGAGCGAAATTGATTTACTTTATGAGTATATTGAGACTTTAAAAAGTGGGAATTATCTTGTGTCGGAACTATCATTTGATACCTATATGAGCAATTCACACAACGGCGATTTAGTGCTATTTATGATTATTTGAGAGAGGTTAAGAACATGAGAACATACGAATTGATACCACATGACCGTAAATCTTTTTACGGGAAAGCCAAGGTTACTATTGACGACAACGGCAACGAGACTTTATACAGCTACGGAACGCCCATTATTGAGCGCAAAAGTGACGGTACATTGATTAAACTATGGGACGGTTACGACATCGCAACAGGAAAATACATAGGCTATACTAACACGACATGCAGACATATAAAAGCATTTTGCGGACTCAGTAAAGCTCAGTATGAGAAATTGTGAGGTGATGATATGGTAACGGGTTTTTTAGCCTACAATCCTAAATATATATTTGTACATGACAATCATCAATTAAAGATTATATGGAGAACTAACAACCGCTATTTTGCTTTTGATTTTGTCAAAACAAAACGCATTTCGGCTAACAGATACTATTATTTGAAATCTAATTGTGAAGTTATAGAGAGGTAACCGCATGAGAAATATTATATTGAGCGATCAAAAAGGATTTAAGTATAAAAGAATATCAAAAGCACAGGCGCGCAGGGCATACAATAACGGGTTGACAATCTTGTGGATTCCCGTCAATCTTCGCCCGTTCACGGGATGGGCTATTGAGATGCCCGTTAATATCATGGATATAAGCTCAAATTTCGCCCCTTTTGATTCCGTGCTTAATATGTTCGAGTCATACAATTGTAACGCGGAAACGGGACGTTATACAGCGTTCTACATGCCATTTAAAACGGTTGACCGCTTCACAGGTGACGCGCCCACGTCCGAAACGATAGGAACTATTGACGGTTACGACTACGATTATTTGAGCAGCCCTGAAAAAGAGAGGTTAAAAGAGGTGAACTGATGGGTAAATATCCTTGTAGGGGCTGCAAGTACTTTAAGGAATGCGGGAACAGCAACAGGACTGTTCCGTGTGATGGTAGGCAGCCCGGATACGTAAACAAAACCAAGGAACTTAAACAACGGCTGCATGATGCAGTCTATAAGAAGTGAGGTGTTGAGAATGAATAAAAGCGAAATGATGAGAGAAATTAACGCCCTATATACTTTAAGGGATGTAGTTGAAAATGAATATCTAACCGCTATGAATTTAAAAGCGGACGGAAAATTGCCACAGGAAAAAGAATCACAGCTTGTTTTATTGCAGCACTTGGTAAACATTATATTGAGAGAGGGTTGAGAACATGAGCATATTTACAAGATACCTAAATGAGTTAACGAACTATTCCAAGCGTATTGACAAGGCAAAAACCAAGTATATCGATCTTGTCAGAATTAAGAACCTGGGCGAAAAGATAACCACAGCCTACTCAAACAACTATATATCATTCATAGAATACAGGATGTTGATTGATTTATTCGCTCATTTATTAGTTGAGCTGCGTGAGTCCGTGAGAATGAGCGGTGCAGTTAAGAGGATAGAGAGAGAGGTAAGAGCATGATAGGAAGAAAAGTTAACCTTAACGGTAAAGAAGCAGTCGAGATTAAGTATTTATCAATTACAAGCTATTATTGGGAGACTAACGGGAGATATTTTAAAGAATCAATCAGTCGTGAGACTCTCAAAGTAATTCAAAAAGCACGTAGGATAAGCCGCGAAGAGTATAACGCGGCTTTATTTATTCAATGAGGTAATGGAATGAGAACATTTATGTTTATAAAGAATGAGCGCGACAACTACGGTCAGACTCATAAGATAGTTAAGGGCATGGTGATGGGTGACATGTATCCGTCCGGCATGACAGGAAAAGGTGACAAGTACGAGTACTGTGATTGCATTGAATTGACGGAACGTTGCTGCATCGATCTTGGAGTATTTAAGTATTGAGAGAGAAAAGAGGTTAAGAATATGGGATGGACATTTTATAATTCACACGAATATAAGAACGGAAAAGTTGATCGTAAAGCGGAGTGCGATAAAATAAACACTTGGGAAGATTCAGATGGAAAAGGACGTGTGTTAAAGTCTACTATGCGTGGTTCAGTCTACTATGCCGCCTACGAATTTACTAATAAAGTAAAGAATACTGTTGAGGTTATCGGGCTTGTTATGTTGACAAGTAGCGATTTAAAGAACGGTTGCAATTTTGGATATAAGGACATAACAGAATCAATGGGACCGGGTTTTTATGATTGCCCGACTAGTATTCTTGATTTATTGAGTCCCACCGATAATGAATATGCTATTGAGTGGAGAAATAAATGCCGCGAAAACAAACGCAAGCCTGAATCCTGGCTTAAAAAGGTAAGTATTGGAGATAAGGTTATACATTCAATGCCCGATGGTAACAAGGTTATTCTTATAAAGCACGCCCCCGCTTATCAATTTAAGACATGGTTTTGGTATAATCCCGCAAGTGGCCATTATCTATCTAAAAAACATGTCACAGAATCAAACACAGAACCTTATACAGCGTGAGGTGATCGTATGAGATATTATGTTACGAATGAAAACTTAATACCATTCCACGAGCAGCCCGCGGAAGGCTACACAAAACTACAAGCCATTGCCCGTGCACAACGTGAACTTAAGAGTGCTGTTGATTTATTCGGTGGCAAGTACTCCGACTATGCAGGATGGGTTCACATAATTGATGACAAGGGACATTATCATGATGAGCTTGACAGTGCAATTTGAGAGGTAAATGAATATGAGAGAATTAACCTATACTGCTACAGGTAATAATACAGTTTTCACCGTAACACGCGGTGATAATAGAATAATAAGCCATCAACCTTGGTATAACACAGACGCGGTGTTACGTGACCCTGTTCTAATGTGGGTTACCTTGCCAAAGTTTGAAAGTTTTATTCAAGCGGTCAGATATTTAAAAGCCAACTTAAACAATCTTATTTGAGAGGTGAACATATGATAGTTGATGACGTATTGAATACTTTGTTTCCAAATCAGAAGTACGAAATAATGAGTTATTGGCATGACTACAAAAACAAGTATGCCTACAACAAGGAACTTGGCAGCCGAAAAGTAAAAAGTATTCGTGCTACCAATGATGTGATTGAGATATTTTTTGATTGAGAGGTGATCTAATGAATAATATAAGTGTAAATACAAAAAAACTACATAAAGCAATGGAGATTAACACAACAAGGCAGCTCTTAAAGGCAATGTCAGATAAGATTGACTATCTCTACAGGCATAACAAGAACCTTACAAACACACAGTATGCCATTGTTGATGATTTAAGCTATATGATTAACACATTGGAAGAGGTGAAATTATGAAAAACACTTATAAAGTTGCAGTTTTATCTAAAAATATAAACAACGGTGACCGTTCTACATGGCTGCCGCTTTATTATTCTTTTAAAGAAAATGCGGTCTATACATCAGATGGAAAAGGAAGGATGTTCGTAACCAACTTGATAAACCCTAACACTGAAACAGATATTGAAGAGGCGGTGGAAAGATGGAAAAGATTATGAGAATTAAAAGTGTTACTCCTGAATATACAGGCGGCGGTATCTATGTGTTCCTTGGTGCATTCACTGATGGTACATTCTTTATCGCTGATTCTGATAACTATGATGTAAGAATCGTTAATGAAAATCCTGAGCCTACGTTTTGGGATGACGATGGGACGGGTGCAGCGTTCCCGGAATGGCAAAACAATCATTTAGTAAAAGACCTGGATATTCCTGAGAAATACTCGTTCATGTTAAAAGCTCTTAAGTGGATAAAGAAGCACCGTCCGCAGGGTAATTACATAGTTGAGGATATAGATTTTCACATCAGCTCAGTGAAGATGGAATTAAGTTGATAATTCAGTGATTTATTGATTGAATTGTGTTGTTATGTACTTATAAAGTGCTATAATATAACTATAAGAGAGGTACGAAATGACTACAAAAGATATGTTTAATGATTTACTTAAGAAAAAGGGTTATGCTTCACTTCATGCATTCTGCAAGGATAACCAGATTGACTATGGTAATATGCAGAAAAGAGTCAACGGCATCCGTCAGAAGATTGAGATAGGCTTTATGTTCAAGCTTGCAAACATGCTGCATGTCCCTGTGGTTGAGATCATAAAGATATTTTACCCGGATGACTACAAGGAAAACCAACGTTTAAGTAAATGATTGAGAGAGGTTAAAGATATGGGATTCAGAAATCTTACACTTAAAACAGATTATTCTCAGACCGAATATCCGCATAAGGCACAGGATATTGAGAATATCAACAAGGTATTTGAAGAGTACGGTCTTAAAGTTAATGACGTTAAAGAGGGTTCTCAGGTCATTCGCTACATTATAAATCTTCCTTTGGATATAAAAGTCAATGGCAAGATTTTAAGGGCGAAAAAAGCCATTGAGCACACATTATCGGTAGCCCTTAAAGCTGATAACATCTCCTACTTTCAGACTGAGGACACACTTGTTATCGAGCGCAGGGGGAAATTTAACATCGTTCCTTTTGGTAAACTCTACACGCCGGAATTTCACACTAGATCATCAATGACTTCCGTGGTTTTAGGTCAAGACTTGAACGGTAACCCCGTGTTCACTGACATTGCAAAAGCACCACACATGCTCATTGCAGGTACAACGGGAAGTGGTAAGTCTGAGACTTTACATGCCATTGTTGCATCGCTGCTCATGCATAACGTGTATGCCAAGGACTCATCCACCAAAACAAATGTCGGTACAATAATCAAGGTTATCGACATGAAAGGGACTGAGTTTAACAAGTATAAGAATACTCCCGTGTCAATCATCAGTGATGAGAATGAAGCTTTTAATCTTCTCTCTTCCCTGTGTGATTCTATGGAAAATAGATATGCAGTATTCGCCAAGAATAACTGTGATGATATTGATGAGTATATTGAGAACGGACATGAACTTTCAAGAATAGTATGTATCATTGACGAGTTTGCTGATCTCATCCTTAAGAATCCAGGTGTTGAAGATTATGTTGTCAGACTCGCTCAAAAGGCAAGGGCTTGCGGAATCCATCTTATCATCGGAACACAGTCACCAAGAGCTGATGTTGTAACAGGCCTTATCAAAGCAAACATCCCGTTCAGGATTGCACTTAATACAGCAAACTCTATGGAGTCCCGGATTATCATGGATGAGATAGGCGCAGAAAAGTTATTTGGAAAAGGTGATATGCTTATCAAAAAAGGCGGCAATAAGCCGATAAGAGTACAGGGATGTTATGTTGCTGATGAGGATAAGATCAATATTGCAGCTATTGTATCCAAGAATTTTAACCGCCCCGATGATACAACTCCCGTTAAGCCGGAAGAAAAAGAAATTATCCCGCCAAAAAAAGTGGGCTTTATCCAAGGGATTAAGAACATATGGAATGCCCCGCCATGCACAACCGCAAGCGATTATTGGAATATCTTAAATTGATAAGAACCCTGCACCATTCCGTGTAGGGTTCTTTTTTATTGTCTACATATTCAGTTTTAAGCACTCTTCATATCCCATTCTGTAATACTTCTCAAAGCACTTTGCCTGTATTGAGGCTGTATATTGTGTAAGTGCATCTGAAAGAACTCTGTGTTCTTCTCGATCATCTAATGGTTTCCCCTCTTCCATTTCCCTCATAAAAGCGTTGTTAATCATTTCTTGTGTTAATTTCTGCATAGTTCTCCCCTCTTTCGCTGCTGCCTACTACGGTAACCTGATTAACTATTTCATTGTATTGTTTTTTCATGAATTTTTCCACCGTTATTATGCACAATATCTCATCGCCCATTTTTTCACAATGCCCTCGAAGATTGCTTTTAATCTAGGGTTTTCATGGACAATGGCAATCTTGGTTGTCTCTTCTTTTATCGCTGTTCTTGTGTTTCCCGCTTTTTCCATGCGATTCTTTTTATTCTCTTGGAGTCTGTTTAAACAGCAATGAGCTGTTGACTCTAACTCTCCGTACATTTCATTGTAAACTTTCTCAAATCTTATGCCGGAATTAATAGAGATTTCCCTGACTCTCTTATTGATTTCATTCTTCCAATCGCTTATGGGTTCAATGAATATTTCCTGAATGTTGTTGATCTTCGTTTCAACCGCCCTTAATTGAGCTGCCTGTCTCTTCTGCTCTATCTCTTGTTTTGCCTGTTCCTCAATCAATCCGTAAAGCATCTGCATCTGAGGCGATAGCTGTGAACGATCGATAATGTTCTGTTTGATTGTAAAGTATCCATCAATCAGCTTATCATAAGCTTCCCACGCCCTGTCTGTATTGAGCGACTTGGCTGCAAGAAAACATCCCTTTTCTGTCCAGAGGTAGATTGTTTGGGCGTTTTTTAAACCTCGGTCAAATTGTCCTCGGTCTATAAAATCATTCTTTTCATCGCCTGACAACGCCATATAATGTTTTCCCGGAATGTATCTATCTTTGTTTCTGTTGAAATTTCTCGTGATAAGATCACCACTTGTTTCATAAGCTTCTGCGAGTTGCTGTGTAGTGAGTACGCGAACCCCATTATGCTCTATAACCTGTAGATTCATTTAGAAATCCTCCGTTTTTGTCAAACTTATGTTCCGTTGAAATCCGAAGGATTAAGATGTATACTAAATTTACACCTTATATCTTCGGATATGGGGTAGATGTAAGAGAGTTGTGTCGCTTTGGTCGGTGAGCACAGCTCTCATTTTTTATTAAGTTCATCATAGATCAGATTGACTCCTTGCTCTAACACTTCTGTTCTGCTTGTCTTAAGTCTGTCCGAACAGTATTGTAATTTTGTTAACATGTCCTGCGAGACTCTTAATTGCAAGGATTTATCTTTTCTCGAAGAACCTTTTATTGGTCTGCCCGTGCGTGGCATGTTGCCCCCTCCTTTCTTAATATTGCCATTGCATGGTTTAATTATGAATTATGCCATTGCATCTGTCAACTATTTTTTCACACAAAATTACAGCACCATAGATTGTCCACAGAGTTGCCTTGTTTACCATGCTATTCTTTTAATTTTAAAGTCCCAATAACCTATCGGAACAGACCTAATCATGTGGTTCTCTATATATTCATCGCCTTTTTCGCTGTCATATGTCACCATAATGGTTTCATGTGCACCTATTGCCCCCACCTTTTGAGGTATTGTATATTTCCCCTCAGAAGTAGAAAATGTAAAATATACGGTGACATTATCAAAACTTTTATTTGTTTTATTTTGAATATAATATTCTCTATCAAATGTTGTTTTATTTAATTGTTCCGTTACATCAAAGTATTTGTTCCACCTATTGTTATAAGCATTCACACAAACAATAACTATAACAACTGCTGCCAATGCAACTAAAACCTTAAGCAGTTTTGATTTAAAGAATTTACTTTCTTTAATCTGTGATGTATTGACTTTAGGCTTCTCTTGCGTTTTGATAGGCAACCCACAATGAGGGCATGTCTTTGCTTGATCTGAAATTTTCTCACCACACTCAGGACATGTAATCAGCATAGCTTTTTCTCCTTTGCTTTATAACAACCAATTGTTTACTATATTATACATCAAATTCGTTGTAATCGTCCTCATCATCCTCATCGTCATATTCATTCATATCTACAGCGATGGGCATGAGTTGGATTTCTACTCTTCCGTCCATGATGGTTACATCCAAGAAACACTTCTCTGTCTGCCATACCTTATCGGCAAGCATATTTATTATCTGCCATACTTCCATGCTTAATCCCCCTGGTTATCCGGCACTAAAACTATCCCGGTTAAATCTTCAAGCTTTTTTGCTACATCCTTGGTAGAACACCCCATCTCCTTGTATTTCCTCATATTCTTTTGAATACGCTCCATCAAAGATGTTATCTGTCCGTGTTCGTTTTCTTCTGTCTCGCGCCAATTGTAATCCTCGTACATCGTTATACCAAGAATCGCATTGAAGTGAACAAAATCAAGATCGGTTATATCTCTGTATTTCTCATATGCACTGTAATCAACCTTGGCCTGTGCCTTTTGATATATGGTATTGATTTTATTCAGCGACCTTTCAAGCCTCTTCCTCTGACTTGGGCTTGTGGCCTTAGAATTTATCATCGCTGCCACTTGGTCTACCGAATCAATGTTCAGTTCTTGTGCGAGCTTTGCTTTTTCAAATATATTTAAGCTATTGTATTTATTCATTCTCTTTCGCAATCCACCTTTGAAATTCTGAATTTTCAATTATCCATTTACCGACTAGAGTACCTACAAGATATTCGCCATATCCTTTATCTTTTACATAGATAATATGCTTTGTGTTTAAATACACTTCGTTCCCTTCTCTTAGTGCTGTTTCTCTCTCATTGATTACATCGTAGAATATTTCTCTTGCTTTAATCAGCATGTTCTTTCTTCTCCATTTCCCGTCTATCCACTATGATTGATGCTTTTAACATCTCTTCAAGAAATTTGTCTTTAGCTTCATCAAGACTTTTTTCTACGTCTTTCAAGGCTTTCATTACCCCAAAGTGAAATCCTATCCTGTAGCCCAAGAAATACACTATCGAAATCACGATTATCTCATATACTATTCTCATATTATTCTCCTTAAAATCCTATAATGCAGTAGCCATCTTTCAATCCATACTCCGGGCAATCTCTGAGAATATAACGGATAGCGAATTGCCCCGCTTTTCTTCCTGTATATTTCCCATCCTTAAATTCGCGAAGCACTAACAAATCTCCAACCTTATAATCCCGGTCATCTTTTCTTAGTTCAAAACGCTTATGTCCTTTGATGACCTCTTCAAAGTACTGAGGTAGTATCTTTAGATCATGTACTGTTGCTTTGTTCATTTAAGCCCCCTTGTCTTGTCATATTCCATTAAGGCTGTGTATATTATGGTGTACACAGTTATCCATAGTTCACTTCTTTCTCTATCTTTCCCTACGTTTATTGCAAGGAACGGTGATATTAAATCCCAAGCCTCATGTCCTGTTAGGTGATCTTGCTTTAATTGTTTTATTCGGGCTTCTAAGCTATATTTAAACTCTGAGTCTGCCTTTTCTACTAATTGAACGCTCCACCTATCTTCTTCTCCATTTGCCTTTAGAACTTCTACATCCTCATTATCAAATCGTTGGATGAGTCCAATTTCACCTGACATTATGCTTCTCCACCATACCCCATCTCCCACTCTGATTTCATTACCCCATCTATCTTTCATTTTTTCACCTCGCTCTTTAGTTCTTCTACAAGCTCCGACATATCCAAAACCATTCCGTCAACATCTCCACTTAAGCAATTAAGGCAATGTGCTATATATGCGTTCAGTGTAGCCCTTGGAATGTCATATGAAAAAGTTATTGAGTGTATCTTTTCTAGCACATATCGAACTTCCGCAAGCCTGTATGCCTGTTGTGCCGCTGCCATCCTTTCACAGCATATGTCAAGTGTCCTCTGAGCGTTATCTAGCTGTTTCTCTGCGTAGACTAGATTATCTTTTAGTTCCATTACCTCATCTCTTGTCATTTTTCATTCCTTTCCGGCAAACTCACAAACACTGTTCCGTTTATGTCTTTGAACGTTGGTTCTTTACATCCGTAGTCAAGAATCTCATAACCCTCTTTCACTATGGCTTCACGATCAACAGACACATAGGCTATTAGTTCGTAAGTTTGGCTGTCTACAATACATATGTTCATTACCAAAATCTCCTGTTCTCAACCACTTGTAATAGCCCAATCATTGTTTTTTTTCGATAATCAGATTTATCCTCCGAAATATCAAAGTGAATATATGGTTCAAGTTGTTCAACAAATTCCCTGCTTATGAGATATTTTGCGTGTTCTATAGGCATATCCTCTTCCAAAATCCTGCAAGTTCTTAATGTGGTAATATTTCTTTCACATCTTATTATTTGTGGCTTTCCTAGCGGTGATTTTAGAATCTGTGTAAGTCTCTCGATTTCTTTTTCAAGTTCCTCAATTTTAATATCTTTCTTAGTTTTTATCTTGAACATCGCCTTGTCCTTTCTTCTCGTCCTCAAAACATATCTTGTCTGCAATCCCGGCTAATGAAATTGCTATGCTACATAAATATGTTAATTCGAGTGCATCGCTGCTTACATACCCCTTTTTATTTGTGTTTTCGAGCATTTCTTGTAGTAATTCACTATAACCGTGTCTCTTTTTCATGTTTTTTCTTTAAAGGTATTTGTCTAAATCTCCCTCTATTCCTTTCTCTTCATCTCCAAAGTGTTTTGTTGTTACTGCCTCTGGGAAAGACTCGACTTCGCTGTTCCACATAGGTTTACATCCGCTTCTTGCATATACCAAAGGAAAGCCCCCGATGCCATCGAATAAGCTTGCCATTGTAGGATTCTCAGTTCCATCATTCTTAAGCTGTGCTACCATCCTGTCTGCCATCCACTGCCAAAATGGAAGTGCTATTGAGTTTCCTAAAGCTTTATACTTTGGTGCATCAGAATCCTTATGCTTCTTACCTTTCTCATCAACCCATTCTCCAATGTCAACCCAACCATCTGGGAAGCCTTGGAGTCTAGTACATTCCGTTGGTGTAAGCCTACGAACCACAGAAGTGCAAACAGCTCCCGGTCCTTTTGCAAGCTGTGCACCTATCTTTTCCTCTTCTACTGAGAAATCAAACTTTGCATTCTTGCCCTGGTTGTATGCGGCTCTATCAAGTCCGTATGTCACAACAGCGTTAAAGTGGTTCTTGTCGGGCATCCTCTGTTCTCCACCTGCATTATGTGAAGTGAGGGTTGAACACACTTGGCTACCGTCCCAACTATGAGGTTCTATGACTAGATCAGTTGCGTCTTTATAATCTCTTTGCTTTAGTGCCGAAGCTGCGTCTGATTCCTTATAATCACCGATGCCCTGCATTGCCATATACTCACAGACCGCATGTTGCTCAACAGTATTGAGCGTATACATCATATCTGATTCAGAATATCCATCACCCTTGTGTGATTCCCTTGAACCGTTACCCTCTAGGCAGATTGTCTGTTTATCCTGAACTACCATAGGGACGTAACCGCCACCCATTCCCATACTTGCGGGTAATGCTGTAGATATACCGTCTGTCTGAACTGTTGCGTGGTTTTGATTGCTTTCAAGTAATAGTGGCTCTTGATGTGTCTCTTGCTTTATGCTTACAGCAGGTGGATGAGCTGTCGCTGCAAGCGGATGACAAGGGTCACCGTCTTTCGGGCTGCTCCAATTCTTATCAGATGTAATCTGTGTTGTGTCAAAGGGTAGAACATTCTCTTGCAGCACATAAGATTCACCGCCACCATATCTGCGTTCTCCGCTATAAAGTGCTTCCGCAACCCCGTTTTCCGGCTGTATATGTTTGCTCTGAACATCCCAACTATTAAGGCAGTTAGCAAACAATGTCTGATCTTGGCTTATACCAAGGGTTGCACTTAATTCTTTCTGAACTAAAGCCCCTTTACCTGCCTTATTTCCAAGGCTGTCTATTTCTCTTCCACCTCTGATTTTGAGCGTGTAACTTGCTGTATCAGTGCTTTCCTGAGTGGTTCGGGTAATTGTTTCCCTCTTCTCTCCGCTCTGTTCAAAATGCCCTGGCAAGCAATCTCGCTCAAAGAGTACTTCGGGTGCGGATGTTCCTCCAAAATCTGCGACAAGCGCGATTCTCTTTCTTCGTTGGGGGACTCCCCAAAACTGTGCATCGTGTAATCTCCAAGCAACGGAAAACGGCTGTCCGTTCTCTCCAATACCCATGAGACATCCTGATTTTGTCCATTTCCTGTCTTTAGGTAGAGGAATATCGGGGGCATCTGGTTTGACGATCCTGACGATTTCCGTGAGGACTGCTTGAAAATCTTCTCCTTTGTGGTTTTCTCCGTTCCTTGTTCCGGGGGAACTGAGACTGCCTTGCACATTCTCCCAGACCATGAATCTAGGTCGAATAGGCTCATCTGCCCCTCGCATTGATAATTGTCGAACACACTCATCTCTCATCTCCTTTATTACTCTTATCTGCTCCATGAACAGACCTGATCTTTCTCCATCAAGACCTTCTCTTTTGCCCGCCACTGACAAATCCTGGCAAGGGCTACCCCCTGTAACAACGTCTACTAAAGGTACTTGATGCCCATTGATTTTTGTTATGTCGCCAAAATGCAGCATTTTTCAATCCTTTCTGTCAAAAACAAAAGGCTTACGCCTGAGATTTTTCTTCTCAAACGCAAGCCCTTACGCTCTAAACGTTCTCTTATTCTTTTGGTTCGTAATCAGAACACACATCTTCGTATTCTCGTTCTCGCCCGTAATGATGTGAACTCTCGTTGAAACAGGTGTACTCACCAAACGGAACATCCTGTTTGCACCATGTACATGTGCCACAGACCTTTCTTTTCTCGCGCTTCATTGATTCCTTTCCGGGCAAAATTAAAAGCTGCATTCTTAAGAACTTAAGTCCTTAAAAAATGCAGCTCATCTTATCAGCCAAAACATTTTCATATTTGCCCCTATTTTTAATTTTTTATTGCTTTATGAATATTTCCTCGCCACCGATATAAAAATCAATTCTAGGTGGCAAATTTTATCATTTCACAACATGTTAGACAATGTATGTTTATCAAGTTTTTCAATCTCGCTCATTATCAACTCGAAATTATTTAATCCGATTTGCTTCTTTAGCCCGTTTATAGTCTTTTTAACCTCTACCCATCGTATATATTGCTTTTGGGTCTTGTAGTTTTCCCGGATTTCTTCTTTGTGTTCTTGGTATCTCTTCTTGTGATACTCTTTTCTGTCTATTGTTTTCTTGATCTTTTCCTCATCTTCTTTGATGCAGTAAGGAAACTTACAAGAATAACAGTTTGGATAAACGCAATCAGTCATCTTTAGCCCCCTATAGTAGTCTGTAGTTATATTCCTCACCGATAATCTCTATCTGATAGTCCTTTGTCATCTCTAAGACCCTTGACATTACTCCCTCGTCAAAATCAAGCAGCTCATCTTTGGTCTTTTCCGTACTCACGATGATGGGTAGCATGTTCAGATACCTGTAGTTGATTATCTCGAACAGGATATTTACATCAGCCTCGGTCGTTTTGCCTTTCAGAAGATCATCAATCATAAGCACTTGGCAGGTCTTAAACTTGTTCATCTCATTGTTGTAGTTAATCTCATCCCTGACCGTCTGCTTGATCTTGGTTATCTCATCCCTGTAGGGCATGTACCTTACACCTGCCTTGTGATAATCCATGAGGTTGTTACATATCGCCATTGATAAATGAGTCTTACCACTTCCTACCTGTCCCATGAACATGACTGAATTATGCCTCGTTCCTTTAATCTCCGGGTAGTTCTTGCAATATCTTATCCCCATGTCACGAGCTGTCTTTAATACTTCCATCCCGCGATCATTGAAGTTCTTAAACCCTTTCTTGTGAAATTCCTCAGATATCCCACTTGCTTCAAGTCTGCTCTTGGCTTTCATTACTTCTTGACATTCACAAGGTCTTGCATAATCAGTTCCGTCTTTTCGGTAAAGTATCCATCCCCGTCCACCACATTTTTCACATGCCATCAATAAAAGTCTCCTATGTCTGTATCTTTATACTCTTCTCTCTTTTCTTCCATGTGCTTGTTCATTCGCTCTAGTGCATCTGCGTATCTTGATTTTGGCTTTTCAACATATTCATTTAAGTATCTATCAAAATTTGAAGGTCTAAAAAGTGTTTCAGGATTAAGGTATCTATTCATTTCCTTGTCGTTTAACCATTGTTCACACTTTACATCTATCACTTTTTCAAAATCTTCAATCTTGTATCCTTCTTCACATCTTGCATGAATCAGTGATTTATATTTCCCTGTATTATATCTATAATTTTTACTAGTTTTATTATTTAAGTAATTTATTATATGTCTATATATATCTACATAATACATATTACATATAGAGCAAAATTCGTTACTTTTCACGTTATTGGTAACGTTACCTTTGTTTTCTATAGATAACTTCTGCCTTTCTTTAAATCTTCTTTGTCTATTTCTGTTTAATTCTTTAATCTTTTCTAGCTCGTTTCCGTTCTGATATTTAAGCCAATTTGATACCATATAGATGTTATCAACCACTTCTATCATGTTCATTTTTTGAAAAGTTTCTAAAGCTCTTTGAATGATACCAAGTTCCATCCTGAAATTTTTTGCCATCATCTCATCTGTGTATGGAATATCCCGGCTTATCATTAAAAAACCATTTTCATTACACGTTCCCGCCAAACAAAGTAACTTAAACCACACTAATTCTATGTTTAATCCATCAGGCAAACTTTCTATTGCACACATCTTTTCGTCATTAAATATATCTGTGGTAATTGAAATCCATTTAACTTCTCCCATAAAAACATCCTCTCTTAAAATTATAAATATATTTCTCCCACCTTGGATTCTATATATACACATGCCTCATAAGCACACTTTATTGGGTCTTTATAAATCTGACTCCCACTGAAATGTAGTACGTCATATCCGTTCATTTTTAAATCAAGATCACGCTGATTGTTTTTAACAACCTGTTCTTTGGTTTTTTCATGAAATCTATGTCCATCGCACTCAATAACAAGTTTATATGGGTGTTCAAAGTAATTTTCTTTATATTTTTCAGTATCAAAGAGAAAGTCGGCGCGATATTTATGCCCATTAGCAAGCAATTCTTCTTGTGGATAAATAACCAACAACTCATTTGCCGGAAAACCCTCGTTGATAATCACCATGTCATAAGCAAGCGCAAATATTTGTTCTATTGGACTTTTGCAATCCGAATAATCTAATGAACTATAATTGTACAATTCTTCTAATATTTTTAACGACTCTTTGCTCTCATCTAAAATACTATTTTCTATCAGCCCAAAAAATAATTGCTGCCCCCTCGATGGTAGATTGGCAATCTTATTTAAAAGTTCTGTACCGCCTATAGAACCTAGTTTAAATATTTCCATTTATTTATTTCCTCCCAAATCATATTTTTTCATACGGATGTAAACCAAGCAGCACTTGTCCTTGCTCATCCAGGTGAAGCGTTGCATCTATATGTTCTCTTACGGTTAATATAGCGGCCGTATAGCCTTTCACATATTGGTTTCTGTCGTAACTTAACGCTCTTAATAGTTCGTCTTTGTCCACTTGTATTCCAACTTCTTGTACAGCGCTGTAGATTAAATTTTCTCTTTCCTCGGTTATTCTTTGGTCGATTTCTTTAAATATTTCTTGGATTGGGCTTAAATACATATCCATATTTACAGGTATGTCTTTGTTAAATGCTTTTTCAAAGTTAATCTTATAATCATTCATTCTTTCTTCTCCTTACCCACCTTGCATCTTCGGGATGTAATTTCAACCATGTAAGCAGTTCAGAATAACACTCATCACATAGATCAAATCTTTCGCCCCCACTCCCATATATCTCGCTATCACGGGTAATTTGAATAGCATCATTGCATATTGGATATTCATATAACTTTCCACATCTGTCACACTTTTTTGCGTTAGCCATTTTTTCACCTACTCTCTCAATTCATCATCGCTTAATGTCTGCCCGGTTTTTATAACCAAGCCTGTACATCCACATTTACATTGAATAGTCTTTAACTGCACTTCTTGCGGATAAACACCTATCCATCTGTCATGACAGTTTAAGCAGATCAGTTCAGCAAT
>Ga0310696_10000458_pt1 | contig 64709 bp, 27 predicted proteins | sample AusTroGonzalo_MG_4_FD_203885 | JGI IMG/M metagenome (GOLD analysis project Ga0310696, IMG submission 203885) | Bovine rumen microbial communities from tropical cattle in Woodstock, Queensland, Australia - Gonzalo_02 (v2) (version 2) | ecosystem: Host-associated > Mammals > Digestive system >...
ACTCGACGAGGCAGAATGGAGCGAGGAAGCACCAAGCCGCACGGCAGTTGGCGAGACTCCAGTATATGTGAGAGCAAGCTTGGCTAACTACGACACAGCGTACTGCGGATACAAGTTGACCGTAACACCTCTTGATGTCATCGTTACTATCGTAGGTAATACGAAGACAGTTGTTTATGATGGTGTTGAACATGATACATTAGGTTATGTATGGAGTGCTAACACAACATTATATACAGTTGATGACTTTAAGTTCACAGGTGACTCAACAGTTAGTGGTAAATATGTTGGTACATATCCAATGAATTTGGATGAAGACCAATTTGAAAATGTAAATCCTAACTTTGGTAAAGTAACGTTCAATGTTACTGACGGAGAGTTAGTGATCACTCCACGTGAGAACGTAATAGTAACCATCACTAAACACTCCGACGCAGTCATCTACGACGGAGAGGAGCATACAGTAAGCGGTTACGAGTTCGAGAGCAACGATCCATTGTATATCGAGTCTTACATGAAGTTCACAGGTGAGGAGGCAGACTCCATTGCTAAGGGAACTGAAATCGGTAGCTACGGTATGACGTTCGACGAGACTTACTTCGAGAACATCAATGAGAACTTCAAGGATGTAACGTTTAATGTAGTTGAAGACAGCTTAGTCATCAACGCTTTGGAGGGTATCATCGTAACGATCACCGAACATGCAGATACCTTCGTTTACGATGGTGAGGTTCACACAGTGAGCGGTTATGAGGTGGATATCAACAACGACTTGTATAAGGTATCCGACTTCACATTCAACGGTGACTCAACCATCAGTGGTACAACTGTTGGTGAGTACTCAATGCCAGTTGAACCAAGCGACTTCGTTAACAACAATGTTAACTTCAAGGATGTAACGTTCGTAGTGGTTGATAAGACAATGTTGATCACTCCACGTGAGAACGTAATAGTAACCATCACTAAACACTCCGAGACAGTCATCTACGACGGTGATGAGCATACAGTGACCGGTTATGACTTCGAAAGCACAGATCCATTGTATATCGAAGAGTATATGAAGTTCAACGGAAACGAGGCTGACTCAACTGCTACAGGAACTGCAATCGGCAGCTACGGCATGACGTTCGACGAGACCTACTTCGAGAACATCAACGAGAACTTTAAAGATGTAACCTTCGTTGTCAACAGCAACGACAGCTTAGTGATCAACGCGTTGGAGGGTGTCATCGTAACGATCACCGAACATGCGGATACCTTCATCTACGATGGTGAGGTTCACACAGTGAGCGGTTACGAGGTGGATATCAACAACGACTTGTATAAGGTATCCGACTTCACATTCAACGGCGATTCAACCATCAGCGGCACCACCGTTGGTAAGTACTCAATGCCGGTTGAACCAAGCGACTTCGTTAACAACAATGTTAACTTCAAGGATGTAACCTTCGTGGTCGTTCCAGATACGATGGTGATCGATCCTCGTGAGAACGTAGTAGTCACCATCACTAAACATGCCGACAACGTTATCTACGACGGTGAGGAGCATACAGTAAGTGGTTACGACTTCGAGAGCAACGATCCATTGTATATCGAGTCTTACATGAAGTTCACAGGTGAGGAGGCAGACTCCATCGCTAAGGGAACAGCCATCGGCAGCTACGGCATGACGTTCGATGAGACCTACTTCGAGAACATCAACGAGAACTTCAAGGATGTAACCTTCGTGGTTAACAGCAATGACAGCTTAGTGATCAACGCCTTGGAGGGCATCATCGTAACGATCACCGAACATGCAGACACGTTCATCTACGATGGCGAGGCTCATACAGTGAAGGGTTATGATGTGGCAATCAACAGCGACTTGTATAAGGTGAGCGACTTCACGTTCAACGGCGATTCAACTATCAGCGGCACCACCGTTGGTAAGTACTCAATGCCAGTTGAACCAAGCGACTTCGTTAACAACAACGTCAACTTCAAGGATGTAACCTTCGTGGTAGTTCCAGATACGATGGTCATCACACCACGTGAGAACGTAATAGTAACCATCACTAAACACTCCGACGCAGTCATCTACGACGGTGAGGAGCATACAGTAAGTGGTTACGAGTTCGAAAGCAACGATCCATTGTATATCGAGTCTTACATGAAGTTCACAGGTGAGGAGGCAGACTCTATCGCAACTGGTAAGGAGATCGGAAGCTACGGTATGAGCTTCGACGAGACCTACTTCGAGAACATCAACGAGAACTTCAAGGATGTAACCTTCGTGGTTAACAGCAGCGATAGCTTGGTAATCAACGCCTTGGAGGGCGTCATCGTAACGATCACCGAACATGCAGACACGTTCATCTACGATGGCGAGGCTCATACAGTGAAGGGTTATGATGTTGCAATCAACAGCGACTTGTATAAGGTGAGCGACTTCACGTTCAACGGCGATTCAACCATCAGCGGCACCACCGTTGGTAAGTACTCAATGCCAGTTGAACCAAGCGACTTCGTTAACAACAACGAAAACTTCAAGGATGTAACCTTCGTGGTAGTTCCAGATACGATGGTCATCACACCACGTGAGAACGTCATCGTCACTATCACTAAACACTCCGAGACAGTTATCTACGACGGTGAGGAGCATACAGTAAGCGGTTACGAGTTCGAGAGCAGCGATCCATTGTATATCGAATCTTACATGAAGTTCACAGGTGAGGAGGCAGACTCTATCGCTAAGGGAACTGAGATCGGCAGCTACGGTATGACGTTCGACAATACTTACTTCGAGAACATCAACGAGAACTTCAAGGATGTAACGTTCGTTGTGAACAGCAATGACAGCTTAGTCATCAACGCCTTGGAGGGCATCATCGTAACGATCACCGAGCATGCAGACACGTTCATCTACGATGGCGAGGCTCATACAGTGAAGGGTTATGATGTTGCAATCAACAGCGACTTGTATAAGGTGAGCGACTTCACGTTCAACGGCGATTCAACCATCAGCGGCACCACCGTTGGTAAGTACTCAATGCCGGTTGAACCAAGCGACTTCGTTAACAACAACGTAAACTTCAAGGATGTAACCTTCGTAATTGAAGATCGTGCGATGGTGATCAACCCACGCGAGAGCATTGTCGTTACCATTATTCCTCACTCCGATACAGTGAAGTATACATCATCTAAATACACTGTTTCAGGTTATGATGTGATCATCCCAGATCCAATGTATCAAGAGAGCGACATCCTCTTCGACGGTGTGGCAGAGACTTCAGGTACGTTGGTGGGTGAATATCCAATGGAATTGACAAGTGAACAATTCACCAACAACAATACGAACTTCCAAGTTGTGTTCGACATCAAGGAGGGTGGTTTGGTGATCATGCCAAATGACACCGTGGTGGTTTACGTACACGAGCATGGTGATGAGGTGGTTTACGACGGTCAACGCCATGAGGTGACTGAGTTCCACTACACCTTCAACAACGAGTTCTGTAGAGTAGGTAAAGTGAAACGAGACAGAACGAAGAAGTATCTTGTAGAGGGTACGGAAGTAGGTGTATATCACTGGGGTCTCCAAGAGTCCTACTTCTCATACGATGATGATAACTTCGTCAATGTGAAGTTTGTAATCATCCCAGATTCTTTGGTTATCTTACCAAGAACAGATGTAGAGGTAACCATCGTACCTAACACTGATACCTTCACATACGATGGTGAGATGCATACGGTAACTCATTACACGATCGTATCGAGCGACTCATTGTTCACCGAGCAAGATTTGATCTTCCACGGTAATGATACCATCCACGTAATGGATGCGGGTGAATATGAGATGAATATCTTAGCTGCCGACTTCGAATCGGTTAACCCTAACTTCGGACATGTCACCTTCAAGGTGAAAGAGGGTCAGAAGACAGTGGTAGAGCCAATGAGAGGTGTTGAAGTAGTGATCTCTACTCACGGCGACAGCATCGCATACGATGGTACCGCTCATACCATATCAGGCTTCGAGGTAGAGGCTAACAGTGAGCTTTACAAACGTGAGTTCATCGACTTCACAGGTGATAGCACAATCACCGCAACTGAGGTAGGTGAGTACACCATGATCTTGAATCCAGCTGAGTTCGCTAATAACAACAAGAACTTCGAGGATGTCACCTTCATCATCAACAGTGATAACAAGTTGGTGATCGAGAGTCTTGAAGGAGTTCAGGTTGTCTTGAAGAAACATGGTGCTGTGGTATCTTACAACGGTCAACCACAAACAGTCAGTGGTTACGACCTTATCAGTATCAGTGATACTCTTTACCATGCAGAAGACTTCAGCTTCATCGGTACAGCTGCTGATACCATCGCTACCCGCACCACAATCGGTACGGCTGTGATGAGCTTGTCGGCCGACGACTTCCAAAACAACAACGCTACCTTCGATGATGTACGCTTCATCATCTTGGAAGACACCTTGACAGTGGTGCCAAACGATCATGAGGTGGTAGTTATCCGTGAGGGTGCTAAGTTGGTTCCATTCGACGGACAAGAACACATGGTAACAGGCTACACATTGGTATCTAGCACAGATGGTGCTTATACAACCAGTTGCTTCACCTTTAGCGGATGCGATACCGTAAGAGGTAGGGAGGTAGGTGCTTACTCAATGAACTTGAAGGCTGAAGACTTCACTAACATCGATACAAACTATGTGAACGTCACCTTCGTCATCGAGGAAGACTCCTTGGCTATCGTTCCATTGCAATCCATCGTGGTAACTATCTACGAGCATGCTGATACCTTCACATTCGATGGTAAAGAGCATATCGTCAGTGGATACGATATCGAAAGTAGCATCTCTTACTATGATGCAAAAGACTTCAACTTCGTAGGTGATAGCGTTATCAAACGTACCAATGCAGGTGAATATAAGATGAACTTGAAGGTGTCTGACTTTAAGAACACCAACGAGAACTTTACGGATGTCACCTTCCAAATCGTACCAGCTGTAACGAAGATCCTTCCTAAGGAGACTCTCCATGTCACTATCTATGGTAACATCGATTCAGTCTACTACAATGGAGGATTCCAAGAGGTGAAGGGTTACACATGGAAGGCAGAAGAGGGATTTGAATTCTACAAAGAGTTTAAGTTCACCGGTAACGATGTAGCTAAGGGCGTGAAGATTGGTGATTACTACATGGGCTTGACATCATCCAACTTCAAGAATACAAGTAGCAACTATGTCAATGTAATCTTTGAAATAGAGGATGGTTACTTGCACATCGACCGTGTGCCAATTCCAATCATCGTCTCAGCTAACACAGGATCTAAGATCTACGATGGTAAGGAGTATCAGAATACAGGTTATTCTTATACGAGAAACGCACTTCAGACTGGCGACCGTATCACGGCAGTCATCCAAGGACGTATCACCAATGTAGGAACTGTTGAGAACCGCGTTGTCTCTTACAAGATCGTTCGTGGTAGTGAGGATGTAACTGCTAACTACAACTTCGGTACTGCCGTTCATGGAACATTGACCATCTTACCACGTACAGTAGTCTTGACATCCGCAGATAGCACGAAGTTGTATGATGGTACACCATTGACTCAGGATTCTATCCGCATCGAGGCTGATGGATGGGCTGAGGGTGAAGGTGCCGATATCCATGTAACAGGAAAGCAGTTAGAGGTAGGCGAGAGCCAGAACACCTTCACTTATGAGTTGTGGGAGAACACCGATCTACACAACTATGAGATCGAGACAGTATATGGTACGTTGACTGTCACCAGCAACACTGATGAGGTGATCATCGCAGCTGCTAACGACACCTTCTTATACGATGGTAAAGAGCATAGTTCTAACCATTATAGAATCGTAAGCGGTTACATTGGTCAGGGCGACTCCTTGATCGTAGATGTTGAGGGTGTGATTACCGATGCAGGTAAGGCAACTAACAAGGTGGTTGGTTACCGTGTAGTAAGAGGTGCTATGGATGTGACTGACTATTACACCTTCGGTACGCCAGAAGATGGTACGTTATTGGTACAGAAACGTAGAGTGACATTGATCTCTGGCAGTGCAGAGCGTGAGTACAATGGAGAAGAGTTGACCAACGACACTATCTTCGTAGAAGGTGATGGTTGGGCAGAAGGCGAGGGCGCTGTTTATACAGTGACAGGCAGTCGCTTGTATCCAGGAGACACTCTCAACAAGTTCACTTACGAGTTGGATGCCAACACGAATATGAACAACTACACGATCACGAAACGTGAAGGTAAGTTGATTGTCTACATGAACACTCAAGTGTTGGATATCACAGCAGCTAGTGCAACCAAGATGTACGATGGAACTCCATTGGAGGACAGCAGCTTCACCTATACCGAGGGCATACTTGCCGAGGGTGATATCTTGTATGTGAAGATAGAAGGTAGCATCACTGAGGTCGGTGTCGATACCAATAGAATCGTTGATTATCGTATCATGAGAGGCGATTTGGATGTGACAGACTTCTATACAATCGGAGAGGTCAACAACGGTATCTTGAGAGTAGAGCAAGACCTTCACAAGCTTCCATTTGTACTTGTCGGCAAAGACCACTCAATCGAGATGTACAATGTCAACAGCAAGGTACGCGTATACGATATGTTAGGTCGCCTAGTGAAGATCAACGGCGCCTTCGAGGTTGAGGTTGGTAACTTCTATAATGTCGAAGTGATGAACGCAGGCGTTTATGTTGTGGTCATCGATGGACATGAGGAGGGGTATAAGGTGATTGTGAAGTAAGGTGCGGAATATCACCGGGGGGGCGAATTGCTATTCGCCCCTACGGAACGCAATATCGATGGGTAACGCACCCTGTAAGGGCGAATGGCAATTCGCCCATACGAAACGCGATAATGATGGGGAAACGCATTCTGTAAGGGCGAATGGCAATTCGCCCTTGCTCGGTATGCGACGAACGGTGCATATTTCATCATATGGGCAATGCGGAAAATGATGCATATTTCACCGCAAGGCACAAACCGTAAGGGCGAATGGCAATTCGCCCTTGCTTTCACCGCAAGGCACAACCATCACCGAGGGCGAATTGCCATTCGCCCCTACGAAACGCGATATCGATGGAAAACGCACCCGTACGGGCGAATGGCAATTCGCCCTATCGCAATTCAATCACCTCCAGATCGGTGGTTTTCCCTCCGTCAATCACGAACCGCATGAGGGTCCGCACCTTATGGAAACCGTAGGTTCCGGCGGCACCTGGATTCAAACACATAACACGTAATTCGGGGTCGTACATCGCCTTTAGGATATGCGAATGACCACATACAAACAATTGAGGTTTCTCTTGATAGAGCAGTTCCTTGATGCCTGGCGCATATTTGCGAGGGTAGCCTCCGATGTGTGTCATCACGACACGCACCTCTTCACACTGAAATTTCAATATCTTCTGTCGTCCTATGCGAATTTCCTGTCCGTCGATATTGCCATAAACGGAACGGAAAACTTTTCCTTCTCCTAGCTTCTCGCAAATCTCTAACGAACCGATATCGCCTGCATGCCAGATTTCATCACACTCTTTAAAATAGGTGAGGTAACGATCATCCCAACACCCGTGAGTGTCGGAGAGTAGTCCGATGCGTTTCATGCAATACTCTGCTTCTTTAATAACTCCAATACATAATCGTGGAACGGAATGCCATAGACTTCACTGATCTTTTTCCCTAACAAAAGAATCTGTGACACAGCACTGAAGTCGCTCGCCGAGATAAGTGATTCGAAGGTGTCATCTTCCTTCACCATGCGTAGGTCGTAGACATACTCATCGACCTTCTGATGGTAGAGTCCACCATAGGTGTAATCGCTCGTCTGCTCATATCGTTGAAAAGCCAAACGTTGGCACTGCGGAACGAAGGGTTTCCAACTGCCAATCTTAAACTGAAAGAGTTGGGCTCCTTCGCGTATGGCTTTATTCTCTGGGTCGAATTCGAAGAATCGTTTAGTCTGGACAAAAACATAACCGATTGCCACCAAGAGGAGCATGAGGGGCAACTCGCTTTTTAGAAAATCGATTAGGATCTCTGCAAAGGTCTTGGTGAAGTCGAATACAATTGCATGATAGACGAACATGCCGAACAGACTAATTGCTCCTATGATCATAATGACACCTATCACCACAACGGCGATAGGGAAGAAATTCCTTTCCTCTACAGTGATGATTTGATTTGTTGTGCTCATCCTTTTATATCTTTGATTCGTTCTATTAATTCATTACCCAAGGCCTCCTTCACTTCGATGTGCTTCTGTACCTCGATAACGAATGGATTCTGCTCAAACTGACCACGCACGTTCTCGAAATCCTTCTCCTGTTGCTCTGCACCTCCGTCGGCTCCGAATCCGGTCTTGGTGGTGAGGGTGAACTCCTTCTTCGCATCTTCGTAAAGCATCTTGTCGAGGGTGATGACCGACTCCTTCCATTTGTTGACAATGCCGAGAATGTCTTGGATGGTAAACTCGTCAATCGTCTTATTTATCTTCTCCTGAAGTTTCTCGATGGCCCAGGTCCACTCGTAGGTGTAGTAGTTCTTGTGAACGTCGGCAAAGACCTGATTCAACGTCTCTATATCGTTGTATTCATCGGTCTCAATCTTGCGAACCACCTCCTTGCCAAGGTCTCTTGGTAGGATAAGTCCAGCCACGTCGATCCATTTGCCGGTACCGATCTCCGTATCGGGTTTCAGTCTCTCGCGAATCTGTTGGATGGAGGTGAAACGAGTGTTCTCCAATCGTTTGATGATGGAGTTACCCAAGAACTTCCAGATACCCATTTCATAGAGGCTGATTCCCTTTTTCAGGGAGCTGTTCTTGATACGGGTGTTGTGGTAGTAGTAGTTGCTGCACTCTTCGCCAGCAATCTTTTTCAGTTCCTCGAGAATGTTCACACCCGCCATCATCTTTTGGATGGTGTAGGGACTCAGGAGGTTATAGTTGATTTGATCCAACCGTTTTGGATCTTTTCGTTTGTCACGTTTAGGCCATTTCTGCGCATCACGGATGGTACCGACGCTACGCAGGTTGGCAGCAGGAACGAGATAGGTCTCGTTGTTGTTCTCTATCAAGTAGGAGAAGGGTAGGTTGGTGGTGTCGGGATGGGTGGTGTGACGACCCATGATCAAGGTGAATGCACCAATCTTAGCAGGCCACAGGATGTAGGAGTCGCTGGTGGTCTTAGACCCTCTCTCCACAACACCTTGGTGGATAGGACCCAGTTTATACATGTGGTTGCTCTGGTTGCTTCCCGAACCTGCGTTTAGGAAGGAGAAGAGACCGGCAATCAGGAGACTGGACTTGTGGTGCGTCACAGTGAACGGTCCGGCAAATACAGAGGCAGCCTCACCATGGAATCCTTGACAGTTGGCGAAGAAGAGTGTGTCGGTAGCAGAATATTGCTTACCAATCTGACATCCCTGTCCGACAAAGCATTTGTCGATCATGGCACTCTCGGTCACCTCACTTCCTGATGAGAGGATGAAATCCTTAGCGATGACACCCACACCGATGTTGACAGGTGCGGAAGCGTTGCTGTTGATGCTACCATTCTCAAGCTTGAGACAACCTTTCAAAGTCGCATTGTCACCTATACGCAGATTCTTCAGACATCCACAGTTGCGGATGATGACGTTGTTGCCGATATGACCTGTTTCAGAAACGATCTGAGCACTGTATTGCTCAACCATTTTCTGTAGTTTTTCAATCAAGATGGATCTGTGTCTATAGAGAGCCATCATATAGGCAAAATGTGCGGAAAGAACGTCGCAGATGGGAACCTCACGACCACCCCCTTCGTTGAGTGGGGAGACAAAGACACCATTACCAAAAGAACTCTTTTCTGTCACGGCTAACAGATCCACATTCTCGATGAGGGTCTCATTGCCGATGACGTAGTTAGCGATGTAGTTGCCAATGCGTTCGATGTATGCGTCATTGCCGACAACACAGTTGTGAAGCGTAGCCATCCGAATACCGGAGTGGCGGGTGATGTTGCCTTCCAACGTGTAACTCTTTTCGAAATAACCCAATCGGATGGGACCCGAGAAATGGGTGTCGGATACATATTGCGCATTAAACTTGGGGTCTACTTCAATCGCATTCCAATCTTCTGCGGTGCAATGTTGCTGACTTAGTTGGTCAATCTCTTGCTGGGTGAGTTTTCTGTAGTTTTCCATCTGCCCGATTAATTGATTTCCTCAGCGTTTTCATCGTATTTTTGGTAGATGAAATCGTTGTAAGGGAAACGTGTGACATGAATCTCTTTTACCTTTTTGTAGAGTAGGTCTTTGAACTCTTCTAAATTTGTTTTATTATGTGCGGAAATAAAGATGCAATTTTCTTGCAACTTGGCCATCCATGTGTTTTTTAGTTCCTCCAAACTGATGTTCTCACGGGTTTTAGGTGTGAGGTCATCTTCCTCCTTTGGCGTGTAGGTGAAGGCATCTATTTTGTTGAAGACGAGGATGGTTGGTTTGTCTTCCACCTTTAAGTCTTGAAGGGTCTTCTCCACCACGGCGATCTGGTCTTCGAAGGTTGGGTGGGAGATATCCACCACATGAACGAGCAGGTCGGCCTCTCTCACCTCGTCGAGGGTTGATTTGAACGACTCCACAAGGTCGTGCGGTAGTTTGCGGATAAATCCGACCGTATCGGAGAGCAAGAAGGGTAGGTTCTCGATGGTCACCTTGCGCACGGTGGTGTCGAGGGTGGCGAAGAGTTTGTTTTCAGCGAAGACATCCGATTTGCTGAGTAGGTTCATGATGGTTGATTTGCCCACGTTGGTGTAGCCCACCAAAGCGACACGCACCATCTTGCCACGGTTCTTGCGTTGAATTACTTTCTGATTGTCAATGGATTTCAGTTCCTCTTTCAAAAGGGATATCTTGGAGAGAATGATACGACGGTCGGTCTCGATCTGTGTCTCACCCGGACCTCTCATTCCAATACCACCACGCTGACGTTCCAAGTGGGTCCACATACCTGTCAGACGAGGAAGCAAGTATTTATACTGTGCCAATTCCACCTGCGTCTTAGCGTGAGCTGTTTGCGCTCTCTTGGCGAAGATATCTAGGATAAGACTGGTTCGATCCAGTACTTTGATGCCTAATTCCTTCTCGATGTTTCTAATCTGTTTGGGAGAAAGCTCGTCGTCAAAGAGGGCGAGACCGATCTCATTTTCGTTTTCCGCCTGTTCTTTGATATAGTTTTTGATCTCCTCTAGTTTGCCGGGACCGACAAAGAAGTTGGAGTTGGGGTTGTCCAGTTTCTGTAAGAAGAATTTCTGCGGATAAGCCCCTGCGGTTTCGGCGAGAAAGGCAAGTTCGTTGATGTATTCCGTAGCTTTCTGTTCGTTTTGTTGGGGAGTGATAAGTCCCACCAAAACGGCTTTCTCTTCGTATATTTCAGTTTTTACAATTTGTCCCATTTACAATTGACTATTAGATTTCGTGAGTGCTGAACTCACTTTTAGGGTTTCGCTTTCTTAGATGGATGATGAACTCCATAGCGAAGCGATAAAGAAAAAGGAGCAAGAAAGAATCATTGAAATTCTCCTTACTCCTTTATGGTTGGTTAGAAAGAGGCGGTTTTGGCAGCCTCCCTTACTTTTTCTTCTAGTTCGTTGGCGAGCTCTGGATTGTCTCGAAGCAGGTCTTTGGTAGCATCTCTACCCTGAGCTAGTTTGGTCTCGTTGTAGCTATACCAAGAACCACTCTTTTTGATGATTCCAAATTCAACACCTAAATCAACGATTTCGCCTACGTGAGAGACACCTTCACCAAACATGATGTCGAACTCTGCTTTCTTAAACGGAGGTGCCACTTTGTTCTTCACCACTTTAACTCTCGTCTGACTACCGATAACGTTGTCGCCCTCTTTCAACTGTCCGATTCGACGGATATCAAGACGAACGGAAGCATAGAACTTCAAGGCGTTACCACCGGTGGTGGTTTCAGGGTTGCCAAACATCACACCAATCTTTTCACGCAATTGGTTGATGAAGATACAGCATGTATTTGTTTTGTTGATGCTACCTGTTAGTTTACGTAGTGCTTGAGACATCAGACGTGCTTGAAGCCCCATTTTGGAGTCGCCCATGTCACCTTCAATCTCAGCCTTAGGAGTGAGGGCAGCCACGGAGTCGATCACTACGATATCGATGGCAGAGGAGCGGATGAGCTGGTCTGCAATCTCCAATGCTTGCTCTCCATTATCGGGTTGAGAGATCAGTAGGTTCTCAACGTCGACGCCTAACTTCTCAGCATAGAAGCGGTCGAAGGCGTGCTCCGCATCAATGATGGCAGCGATACCTCCCGTCTTTTGTGCTTGTGCGATGGCATGAATCGCCAAGGTAGTCTTACCTGATGATTCAGGGCCGAAAATTTCAATAACTCTTCCTCTTGGGAATCCCCCAACACCCAATGCGAGGTCCAAACCTAATGAACCACTTGGAATAACAGGAACTTCTTCGATCTTGTTGTCACCCATCTTCATGATGGTGCCCTTGCCATGATCTTTCTCGATTTTTTCCATAGCGAGTTGAAGTGCTTTCAACTTTTCGCTCGATGGTTTTATAACTTCTTCCATTTTTTGTGAACTTATTTTTTTATTGTTTCCACAAAGTTAAAAGATAAATTCCTAATCCGAAAAAAAGAGACCTTTTTTTTGAGGGGGAATTTTTTGTAATTTTGCATTGTTATGGATTTAGCAGATAAAATATATAAGAAGGTTAGAAATGCGATTGATCGGTTTGGATTGATCGAGGAGGGGGATAAGATTCTTGTGGGACTCTCCGGTGGCAAGGATTCGCTGGCGCTGGTGGAGTTCCTTTCCCGAAAGCAGAGGAGTCATCACCCTAATTTCGAATTGGTGGCGGTGCATATCTCGATGAGCAATATTCCGTATCAGGCGGATATTGATTATCTAAAGGCGTATGCAGACTCTTTCGGCGTACCTTTCATCCATGACATCACCTCATTCGACCCCACCACGGATACTCGTAACACACCTTGTTTCCTTTGCTCGTGGACGCGCAGGAAACGGATGTTCGCATTGGCGAAGGAACTGAAATGCAATAAGATTGCCTTGGGACATCATTTGGACGACATGCTTCATACATTGCTGATGAACCTCACATTCCAAGGCTCTTTTAGTACGATGCCTCCGTTGCTGACCATGAATAAGTTTGAGATGCAGTTGATTCGTCCCCTCTCATTGGTGGAGGAGAAGGATTTGATTGAGTTTGCCCAACTGCGAAATTTTAAGCGACAAAAAGAGAATTGTCCGTATGAGCAAGATTCCAACCGTACCTCTGTGCAGGAAGTGTTGGATCAGATGTTGAAACTAAATCCTCATGCTAAAAGCAGCCTGTTACGTGCAATGATGAATGTGCAGACCGATTATTTGCCACAGGAAATTTATATGTGATAGAGTCGCTTCGCGAGAAATCGCACAAATCTATTCAAATTTTTACGAATCCAACAAAAATGTAAAGATTTTCCGTCAATAAGAAAGGGTGTATCAAACGTGAATTTGATACACCCTTTTATCATTGGCATGTATGCCGTTATCGAATGAGAGTAATGCTACCTCTATCCTGACCGCTCTTGTGTAGACCACGGAAGTCGCTCTTCCAGTCGACTACATAACCGTAGACTCCACGAGGAACAGGGAGGTCGTTGTAAGTTCCATCCCATTCATCTTCTTTCGAGAAGCCTTCGAACATGATGGTTCCTTCACGGTTGTAGATGATGAAGTGCATATCGGTGATGAACTCAGTACCTAAGAATCTAAATACGTCGTTACGTTGGTCATCGTTTGGAGTGAAGGCGTTAGGAGCCCAGAACTTCTTCCATACGTAGACAACAGAATCACCTGTGTACTCACAACCATTCACCTTATCCACTGCAATTGCATGTACGATGAAGGAGTCTCTGATGGCTGCATTCAAGTATTTATGTTTTACGTTTGTCTCGCCAACCTCTGTCATGCCGTCGCCAGTCTCCCAGAACCAGTTGGTGTTGGTTGGTGAGATACCAGACATGGTGATGATAGGGTTCTCCTCTAAGATGATGCGAGGCTCAACAGAGAACTCAACCTTAGGATGAGTCAATGTGTCGATTTCTCTCTCGATGGTAGTAGTACATCCGTTAGCATCCTTACCTACCAATCTAACTGTAGTCAACTCGTCGATTCTAGCTCTGATATGGTCGGATGTGTTACCAGCGACCTCACCATTGCTTGGTGAACTTGACCACTCGTAAGAAATGGCGTTACCATGAGCAGATAAGTAGACGGTGGTGCTTTCGCCTGGACAACCTCTGACGGAGTCTTGCTTCAATTGAACGTTAGGACGTTTCAATGTACGGATAGGAATATCCTTCGTTGCGGAACATCCGTTAGAAGAAGTACCCGTTACAGAGATGGTGGTGTTCTCGTCGATACCTTTCGTCAAGATTCTACCAGTCTCACCTGTGCTCCATACGAATGAGGAAGCACCCTCTACGAAGATGACAGCTGTATCACCTTTACATACTACAGTATCACCCGATACCTTGATGTTTGGAGCAACGTTAGCTTTGACGTATACTTCCATCTCGGTGGTACAAGAACCTTTCTTACCAGCCAATGTGATTCTCGTGTTGCCTTCTGGTTGGAAGTTGAGTTTATCACCATGGACGGTCTTGTCTGCGTATGTCCATACGTAAGAGTCGGCACCATGAGCTTGAAGTGATACATCGTCGCCGATACATACTTGGTCGTTACCTGTGTAGTTGATGCTTGGACTAGGTTTCAAGTAGATAATCTTGAACTTCTCGCTTTCGCATCCGTTCTTATCCACTGCGTGAGCATAGATGTATGATGTGGTGTTGATCTCGAATGTGATAGGTTCGGAATCTTTTGTCACACCATCGTCTGAGCTAGAACCAAGACCCCAATAGTAGGTGTCGCCCGTACCAACAGCCATGATCTCAGCAAGTGCTCCACGACAGATACTGTCGTCTGTTACGATCTCAAACTGAGGGACTGGGTGGATGGTGACAGGAATGGTTACCTTCGTTGTACATCCATTCACATCTGTTCCGACTACGCTGTAGGTTCTGCTCTCATTGCCATAAAGGGTGATGCTTTGACTTGTAGCGTTGTTGCTCCACTTGTAGGCTGCAGCACCATAAGCTGTCAGAGTGACGCTCTTGCCCTCACATACGGAGGTGTTACCCTGGATGGATACATTAGGATTTTGTAACACATTGACAGGGATGGTGAGTGAAGCAGAACAGTTGTTGGTAGTTCCTTGTACGGAGTAAACCATTGAACTGGTTGGGTAGTCGATAGATGTACCCGTCTTATTCTCTGGCTCGTGAGCCCATGTGTACTCACTAGCACCGATGACGTTGATTTGAACTTTCTCTTCCGCACATACTTGAGAAGGAGCAGTGTAACTCAAGACTGGGTAAGGGTTGCTCTTGATTGTGTGACTCTTCTTAGTTACACAATTGCTTGCGCTTGTAGCTTCAACAACGAAGGTTTGTGTCTTCGTGATGATTGGCGTGATAGAGCTTGCTATAGCACCGTTACTCCATACATACTTCACAGCATCGCCATTGATGATGTTCAAGTTGACTGCACCGCCCTCACAAATCTCTGTAGGTCCGTCGATGTCGAAGGATGGAAGAGAATCGATGTGGACTGTGTATTCCGTTGTGTTCTTACATCCGTTGATGTCTTTTCCTGTTACGGTGTAGGTCTTTGTCTCCAAAGGCTTGTCAGTGATGATGCTAGCCTTAGATCCAGTGCTCCACTCGTAGCTTACACCTCCAGAAGCTGCCAACTGGATGGATGTGTTCTTGCAGACGGAAACTGGTCCGGAGATCCAGATGTTAGGAAGTTGAAGCACATTAACTTGGAAGTTGATTGAGCTCTTACATCCTGACTTGTCTCCGACGATTGTATAGTTAGTCAGATTCTCTGGCTTATCAACGAATCGGAAGGTCTTCGTTTTGAACGTATCGTTCTTCCATACATAAGAGTCAGCACCTTGGATGTTCATCACGATGGAGTCGCCAATACAAATCTGCTTAGGTGCGTTGTAAACCAACTCTGGATAATCTAAGTTCTTGATTGTATGAGAAGCGGTTCCAACACAACCGTATGCATCGGTTCCTGTTGCAATGAATTGCTTAGTTTCGGTGATGGTAGGGTAGATGTTTTCACCCATCTCGCCAGAGCTCCAGCTATATTCATTAGCACCTTCAGCTTTCAAGTGAGCAACGCTTCCGTTACAGATGGAGTCGTCACCTGTAATGATAACCTTAGGTAACTCGTGTACAACCACCTCGAATGGATCGGTTGTGAACGAACAGTTGTTAACGTCTGTTCCTGTTACTGTATAGAAGACAGAACCAACAGTGTTCAATGACTCAGACATCTCGTTGCCGTTGATGCCATTGTTCCATTCGTAGCTTTGTGCACCTCCCGCAGACAATATAACGTTGCCGCCAACGCAGATGTCTCTGTTTCCAGAAATCCATACATAAGGACTAGGCAATACGCTGACACTGACTTGCTCTTGTGTCGTACAGCCGTTCTTAGTTCCTTCTACAGTGAAGGTCTTGCTGGTGGTCATCTTCTGCTCTTTGTAAGAGTTGCCTGTTGAGTTGTCTTGCCACTTGTATTCATCAGCTCCAGATGCGGTGATGATCAAATCCAAGCCTTCACAAATGCTCTTAGGAGCGTCTGTTGTGATGACTGGGTAGTCTTTCTTGATAACGTTCTTCGTGAGGGTCGTCTTACAATTCTTCAAGTTCTCACCAATAACAGTGAATGTGGTGGTCTTGTTGATGATTGGATGAATCGTATCTTTTTGTTCACCTGTGTTCACCCAAGTATATGTATTGGCATTACCCTTCACATAAAGGAGAGCTTCGTTGCCTTCGCAGACTTCATTGTCACCGAAGATCTGGAACTCAGGAAGATCGTTAACCTCCAAGACGAACTCTTCACTCCAGTTAGAACAGTTGTTACCATCGGTACCGTATACCTTGTATGTAGTTCTCTCTGAAGGAGACTCTGTTCTCTCTTCTACTGTACGTCCGTCGTTCCAAACGTAGGTGAGACCTCCGTTGGCAGTCAATACAGAACTTTCAACATCCTTACAGATTTCGTTCTTGGTAGCTGAAATCCAGATGTTAGGCAATGACATTACTGGTACGTTCACCTCGTAAGTAGCGGTACATTCACCAACCTTACCTGTGATGATGTAAGTGGTATCCTTTGTTGGAGTGTCAGAGATGACACCGCCGCTGATCAACTGATTCAACTCGTTGTAGTATTCGTTTGCACCAGAGAGTTGAATTGTGAGAGGAGAACCGTAACATACATAGTTTGGAGCATCAGATTTCAAATTAGGAATAGCCAATGCTTCTACTGTGTGGGTTGCTGAGTTCTCACAACCATTCAAGTCTTGTACTTGAACCGTGAAGGTCTTCGTCTCTGTAATGGTTGGGTTGATTTGATATACCGATTCTCCATCAGTCCAAGAGTAGGACTTAATGATATTAGAGTTGGACAATGCGGTAAGTTGAACCACCTCGTTCTTACAGATTGCATCCTTACCATCGATAGCGATATCAGGAAGCATATTGACAACCACCTCAAACTCGGCTGAGTTCTCACAACCGTTTTCATCCTTACCGATCACATAGTATGTGGTGGTCTCTTCTGGTTTAACATCGATGTCGTCTGTTGTGGCGATGGTGTCTTTGCTGTCGAGGCTACCTGCCTTCCATACATATTTGCCAGACTCGCCCTCTTTTGCATTCAAGGTGATGTAATCGCCGATACAGATTTCATTGTCTGGATCCTTCGTGCTAATCAAGATTGAAGGCAATGACCAAACAGCTACTGAGATCTCCTCTGATGATGTACATTGGATCTCGGTACCATACTCGGTCTTACCGTAGTTGATTGTACCGTGAACAACAAATGTCTTGTCGTCGGTCATCACCTCATTAGCGATGGTTCCGTTCACAATGTTGTATTCAGAATAGATATCTGTTACATTCTCAGCATTCTCCCATACGAAGCTTTCTGCACCGATGACGGAAATCTTAGCGATAGATCCCTGACATACATGTTCAGGAGCCTCAATTTGCAAGTCTGGGAATGGTTTGGTTCCGATAAGAATAGAGTCTGCATTCTCACATTGGTTGATGTCAACACCACGTACCTTCAAGTACTTCTGTCCATTGACGGTGGTGATGATCTCTTCACCAGTGGTTGAGGTTGCCCATGCATCGCTCAAATCTTTCTTCGTATACCATGTGTAGTCGAGAGCCGTACCATCCACCTTCTTAGTGATCTCTGTACCATCACAGATGATTGGCTTAGGATCGCCAAGGATCTCAACCGATGGCAATGGGTTCACCTTCACAGAGAATGACTGTGATGAGTGACAATTGTTCTTGTCGGTTGCCTTTGCTGTGAATGCATAAGTAGTGATGGCAGTAGGCTTCATCTCGTAAGTCTCGCCTTGATAATCTCGGTCAATCCAATCGTATACATATTTGTTGCTTGGATTGTTAGCTTTCGCTGTCAAAGAGATGGTCTTATCCGCACAGATGGCGTTTGGTCCGTCGATTGTGAACTCAGGAAGAGACCAGATGCTGATGGTGATAGGCAACTCAGTTGAACAGTCGTTAGATGTTGCAATCACATTGTATGACTTCTGAGAATAGAGGTTCTCAGTTGTTCTGACAGCGCTGTTGCTATTGTTGTCAACCCAAGTCCATTCATCAGCATTGCTCAAAGTGATGGTGATTGGCTGACCTTTACATACGGTGTCTGTTCCCGTGCTTGTTGTATAAGTAGGAACTGGGAATTCCTTAACAAAGACGGTGATAGTGTCATGAGACTGACAAGAGTTGATGTCTGTTGCCTTTACAACGTAGGTGACAGAGTTCTCATCCATGCTTGCAGGCGTTACCTTTGGTACGATGATTGAAGAAGAACCTACGTTCTCGCCCGTACCTAAGATTGTCCATTCGAAGTAGTTAGCAGAACCTTTTGCCTCGATGGTAGCCTCTGTACCACGGCAGACAGGATCAACAGGATCGATGAAGAGAGCAGGGTGGTCGTAGATGATAATGTCTTTCGTAGCATTGTTCTTACAACCATGCTTGTCTTCACCTATTACTTCGTATGTTACACTACCGGAAGCAACTGGTTTAACTGTTACTTTGTCGGTTGTTGTATTAGCAGGATTCAGCCATTGATATTTACCGCTGACGCCATTCTTAGCAGTTAAGACAACTTGGTCGTCCAAACAGATCTCGTTTTTGTCTGACTCAATTTCGATATCAGGCAAAGACCATACGTAGATGGTGGTGTCGATTCTGCTTGTACACTTGCCGACGGTACCCTTTACCCAGATGGTTTGAGGTTCCTCGATATGAGTGATCTTAACTTCAGAGTAGCGCTCGTTGGCAATGCTCCACTCGTATGAGCAGTTGTCTGGACCAGAAACGGTAATCAACTTGTCTTCACCGAAACATACGGTGTCACCCTTGTCGATTGTCATGCTGATAGCAGGAAGTTCGATGATATTAACAATGATGCTGTCTTTCTTCTTACATCCTTCAGCAGACATACCGACAACTCTGTATTTTTTATCGTTGTTAAGCGTTTCAGCGTAACGAGTGTCAGTCTTGAATCCAGTACCCCAATCGTAGCTCAAACCAGGGTTGTTGGCTTGGATGACAGCTTCGCTACCTTTACATACAGGTCCGTTGCTTGTCAATGAGAAGATAGGGTCGTTGTACATATGAACGGTGATATCCTTCGTGCCGACACAATTGTTTTGATCGGTACCCATGACAGTGAATGTGGTACGTTCGTTGAGGCTATTTGTCTTGTAGTCTGATCCTGTACCTAATACATTCTCATCACCTTTCAAATACCATGAGTAGGTGGAAGCCGTTGTACTGCTAGCCGTTAAGAGAGCCGTTGTATTTTTACAAATAGTGGTGTCTCTAGCGGTGATGTTAGGCAATTCCATTACACCGATGGTGAATGAGCTCTTGGTTTCACAACCACCCTCTACCGTAGTGGCAACTACAGAGAAGTCAGTTGTCTTCGTAATCTTTCTAGTGATAGAAGGTTGGTCTTCACTGAGCAATCCGTTCCATACGAAGGTACAAGGCATCTCATTACCCTTAGGGTCAAGAGCTTGTGCGGTGACAGTGACATCGTTGCCCTTACAAGCAAAGGCTGGATTGTCTAACTGAAGTTTCGCATAGTCGTACTTCTTAATGAAGATATCCTCAACCGTAGTGTCGCATCCGAAGCTGTTCGTTCCGATAACACTGAATACTGTATCAGATGTGATGACAGGACGGTATGTTTGAGCTCTAGAAACGACGTTTCCGTTTTTATCCATCCAAATGTATGAAAGAGAACTGTTGTCAGCTTCCAATACAGCGGTTTCGTTCTCGCAATAACCCTCTTTGTGAGAGACGGAGAATCTAGGTGTTTCGTTGATGGAGATTGTGATTTCATCCCAATTCTTACATCCGTTAGCGTCAATACCCCAAACAGATACGTGCTGTTGTGTACTGATGTTAATCATACCCATCGTATTGTTTGCAGTATAGGATTCGTCGCCCTCCCATAAGTAAGAGACACCTCCTGTAACAACCAATTCAAGGTCTGTGAACTTACATACGGAGTAGTTAGGAGAGTTTTCAATCTTGATGTTAGGTAAGCTCCAAGTAGCAACGGTCACGATCGTATTGGATACGCATCCGTCTACGTTAGCTTCAACATAGTAGGATTGGTCTTTCTCCAACATTCCACTCTTGCAAGTATCTGCTGTTGAAAGCAACTGACCAGCTTCATTGTTCAACCTCCATGTGTAGGTTGCATGAGGGTTGTTACCTCTAAGAACGGTTGAGTCGCCCTCGCAAATAAATTGAGCATATTGCAAAGCCATGGTTGGGAACTCCTTGATGCCTACCACGATGGAATTCTCTTTCACACACTTGGTGGAAGGATCCATAGCTGAAACTGTGATTGTTGTAGGTTCATCAATTGTGTAAGAGTTGCTGAACAATGATTGATATCCCTTGTTCTCCCAGTCGTATGTTAAGTTGTAATTGTCTGTGAAGACAACCACGTCTTGACCTTTACAAACTTTGCTTTCGCTAGACAAATTGAAGGTTGGAAGCTCGTTGACAACCAATAGATGTCCAGCTTGGTTCTTACAACCATATTGGTCTTCTGCTATAACCCTGTAAGTCGTGTTTGTAGTAGGACTTGGAGATACGGTCTTATCCGTAGAGAATGCTGTTGTGTTATCTCCCGCATACCATTCATACGTTTGCATGTTGTCGGTTGCAGTAAGATTAGCAGGAGTGTTGATACATACGGCTTTGTCTCCAAATATCTCAATGTAAGGCAACTCTCTTGTAGCGATGTTGTATGTCTCGCTTGATGTACATGTGATAGAGCCGTCGTATTGAGGATATGAGAAGCTAACCTTAGCCGTGTATTTGGTATTGTTTACATTGACAGTCTCGTTGAGTGTGTAATCTGTACCCAACTCTCTATCCGCTGCGTTGAACCACTGGATAGTGGCGTTGGCAACAGGAACGATGTTGATGGTCGCCTTACTGCCCTTACATACAGAGTCGGTCTTGCTAGCCACTGTGATGGTAGGGTACTCTTTCACTCTGACGAAGAGTGTCATGATAGAGTCACACAAATTAGAGTTGGTAGCTTTCACTGTGATCTCCTTGTCGGCAGTCAGATTATTTACCTGAAGAAGTTCTCCAGATGTCTTTTGACCATCGACAGTCCATTCGAATGATAAGCTTTCAGCGGAGAGATCGCTCTTAGCATAGAGGGTAGTCTGACCACCAACACATACGATGGTGTCTCCCGAAATGCTGAAACGAGGTCGAGGGTTGACAGTGATGGTGAGGTTGTCTTTGTTGATACAACCAACGTTGTCCATACCCCAGACAGTCACTTGTTTCTCTTTGGTTATGTTCTCTAATGTCTTGGTGTCATTGTTCTCTAAGAATGTAGTCTCAGAATCCACATCCCATTTGTATTTAACACCTCCGGTAGCGGTGAGTTGAATGTCACCATCGTAACATACATCAGTCTTTCCACGATCGATGGCGATGTTAGGAAGTGGAGTATAGCTGATGGTGATAGATTGAGAGCTAGAACACTTGTTGTTGGTACCAACGACAGAGAACTCTTTCACTGACGTGATGGCGTCAGAGATGAATGTGTCTTTGTGAACACCCGTTAAGTTCCATACATAAGTGGTTATGCCACTTGTGATGGTATCTGTAGCGTAGAGAGTATCTTTCTCGTTGTAACATACGATGTCTTTACCGTGGATGGTAATCTCTGGATTAGGCTTCCATCCGATGGTGATGGTGTCGTTGGATGTACATCCGTTGGCATCTCTTGCAGTGACAACGAACTCTTTGTTGGCATCTCTGGTGATAGCAGGAGTGAAATATTCTTTCTTAGAAGAGAACTCACCTGTACCCCAGTTGTATAGAAGTGTTGGCTTGTCGGCGATTAACTTGGTGTTCAAACCGTCGCACACCGTTTGATCTTCACTGACAACATTGAAGATTGGCAAATCGTTCACTGCGATCTCGTGAGTAGTACTATCCGCACATCCGAATGCATCGTGGATCTTCACTGAATAGGATGTGTATCTCTTAGGATAAACTGTGAGTCGGCTAGTAGTTAGATCTAAGTGGGTTACGCCTACAGTGGTGTCGCTCCATTCGTAAGTGTAAGGAGCAGCCGTCTCGATGATTTCAGTGTTCATCGTGATGGTGTCACCATAGCAGATTGCGTTCTCACTTTGAATCATTACGATAGGCAAAGGTTTGATGTCGATGATGGTGTCAACTGTAGATTGACAAACCGTCGCATCGCTCTGACCTTCAACTTCGTAAGATATGGTTCCTTTGAATGAGAACAACTCTTTTGCAGACATTTTCTCTTTGATTGTAAGAGAGCCTTGGGCAACATTGTTGTTTCTTTGAATCCATGTGATGGTTGCGTTGTCGTTACTGCTTACTTTTATGCGAGCAGAGTCGTTGATACATACATACTCAGGAGCCTCATCCACGCGGATGACAGGGTTCTCCTTCACAAGGATTACGAATCTCTTGGTAGCCGTACACTCGTCTGTGCTTGCTGTCACGGTGTAAGCAGTGTCTTCTACTACGTTTGTGACTGTGATTGACTTAGTGTTGATGGCACCATTACTCCATGTCAATGTATAGTTGGCAACCTCGTTAGCATCCAACTTGACGTCGTTGCCATGGCAAACGCCAACGTTCTGTGTTGGTAAGCTGAACTCTGGTGTTTGAGCACGATATACCATAAACGGAGCTGAGTAGTTGACACAGCTGAGGGTGTCGTTGACAGCGGTTGTACCTTTTATGATGTAGTATGTGCTTGTAGAAGGTGTAACACCTATGCTAGTGGATGACGCGATTGGATTCTTTTGATCAGACCATGTCTCACCCTCTTGCCATAAGTAAATTGTTCCGTCAGGACCATTGGCAGTCAGTTGAGCAGCGTTTGTAGAATTCTCACAAAGGAATCCGTCACCAGAAATGAATACTTCTGGTAATTCATGCACAGTGACAGATATGCTCTTTTCCTTCTGACAAACGTATGATGTGCTCTTGTATGTGCCTGCTACTTCAGCTGTGACCGTATAGTTGTAAGGAGTTAATGCAGCCTTGTTGTAACCATTTTCAGTCCATGACGTGCCGCTGACACTACCATTGCTTGGCCATGTGTAGCTGTAGGTGTCGGACGTGTTGCTGGTGACGTTGAGCGTTACACTTGTCTTCTCACAGATGTCTTCTCTCGTCGAGATAGAGAAGTCAGGGTCAGGGATCATCTTAACGAAGTGAGTAGCAGATGAAGAACACTCATTTCCATCCGTAACGGTTACTGTGAAGGTAGAATCCTTCGTGATAACCACATTAGAGGTCATGGCATTCTTGCTTGGATTCACATCGCCCCAGTTGTATGAAGGAGAGGAGATGTTGCCACTCAATGAAGAGATGGTCAATAATACGGTTTCGTTGCTACATGCAGCATCCTTACCTGTCAATTCAATTTCAGGTAACTTGTTGACATTAACAGTATAGTTGGTTGAGTCTATACAACCATTTGCATCGGTAACGATTACTGTATATAAGTTCGTGATGCTTGGCTTGATGTCACTTAATGTAGATGTGTCTTTCTTTACAGAAGCTAAGTTGGCATCATTTGTATTGGTCTTCCAAATATAGCTGTAGTCGCTAGAACCTCCGTTAGCTTGCAATGTGATGGAATCGTTCAAACAGATGTAAGAAGAACCATCTGCAGCATAACCGTTAATCTGAACTTCAGGAAGTGGATTAACTTTGACGGTTAAAGAGGAGTCGGTGACACAACCCGTACTATTTGATACTTGGAAGAAGTAGGTGGTTGTAATCTCCGGTGCTAACGTTCTGGAAGCAGACTCTATAATGTTTACATAATTTCCAGTTTCTGAATCGGACAACCATTCAAATTTGTCGTTGGCATTGTTGCTGGAAAGTGTGACGGTTAGATTGCCACCGACGCAGATGTCTTTAAGTCCAGAGATAGAGATGACAGGGTTGTCGATCTTGTTCACTGGAATATAATCAGAGGAGCCAGGACAACCTTCGATGGTTCTACCGATTGCTTTAATCTCAATGTCGTTTTCGATAGTTGGGTAAATAACATCGCCCGTACCCAAATTCTCATTGTCTCGGGTTACCCATTCGTAGGTTCCGAAAGCACCAGCACCAGATGCGGAAATCTCAGCTGTTTTTCCTACGCAGACATCAGCCACAGTTGCTCTGAGGATAATCGTTGGTGTCGTATCCATCTTGATAGTGTGACTTACTACTTGTGAGTTGTCGCAATTATTAGCATCCGTTACAGTGACAGTGAATGTGTAACTCTCTTTTAATTCTTGGAGTAACTTAGCTGTCATTGTGTCTTTGTTATCCACGTCGATGGTAAATACTTCACCATCGTGAGATTTACCAGTCCATTTGTAGGTGTATGGCTCAACACCTTCTGAGGCTTTGGCAACTAAGGTTACATCATCATTGTTACATGCATTTTCCTTACCTGTGATGGAAGCGATAGGAGCCTTCTTGGAAGTGATGGTGATGTCGGCCTCTGTCGCACATCCATGCTCGGACAATACACGAGCAGTGAATTTGGTATTGTTCTCCACTTTGACACCACTCAATGTCTTATTCATGATGTATGAATCACCATTGATGTTGATCCATTCGTATGGTGTTTGTGGGTGAAGAGGATCTGTTGTGCTTGTGATAACAATGTCTTCTAATGTAGAACCAAGACAAACGTTAAGTTCTTGGTTTGTAACATCCGTATTGTCACTTGCCTTCTTCAAAGCAATAGTAGGATTAGCCTCCAAGTAAACTGTGTAGAAGGTGTCTTTGTGACAGTTACTGTTCTTGTTGGTAACGGTCAGATCCAATTTGTAGTTGGATTGTTCCATCGTAATGGTACGCTCAACATTCGCATTGCCATCTTCCCATATGTAGCTGTAGTTGGTCTCGTCTGGATTCTTGATACCAAATGTAGCGGAACCTCCGGCACAAGCGTATCTGTCGCCCGTGAACTCAACAGTAGGGATGTCTAATACGTTGACAGTGAACTTCGTTGAGTTTTTACATCCATTAGGATCTGCAATCACCTCGTATACGGTTGTGGTGAGAGGATTGACTGATATGCTTGCATTTTCGCCCAAAGAGTTCTCCCATTTGAAGTTGGTTGTTGAAGGACTCGCAGCTGTTAGTGTCAAACTTTCACCTTTACAGATGTTGACGTTACCATTGATTTGCTCGTTGATGGTTACGCTAGGAGGTGTTACGACTGTGATAGTGAGATAGTCGAAGTATTCACAACCATTCTTTTCTATCTTCAGTTCGTATGTAGTTGTAGCAGTTGGTCTGAATGTGCGGGTACCATTGGTTATTTGTTCCCAGTTGTCATTGATCTTCACGAAGCAAGTACCATCACCAGTGATGTTTATCTTCGTGCTATCACCCTCACAAATAGTCTTGTTTCCGGCCGTTGTGATGGATGAAACAGGGAATGGTTTGATGGTGATAGGGTATTTAGAATTCTCGCAAGTACCATTGCTGATGACTACGAGGTAATTCTCTTCTTCAGAAACAACTTCTGTCAACTTGTAGTTCTTATCGCCAGATCCTACAATGTCGCCCTTGTGGTCTGGTTTCGTTCCATCATATTTAAACCATTGGATGCTCTCGATGTCACTGTTGCTAGTGATACCCACACTAGCTGGAGTGCCAAGACAGTATTCTGTGTTTCCAGACAATACAATGTTTGGCAATTCGTTTACTTCGAATGTACCAGCCTTGGTTGCATTACATCCGTTTGCACCTGTAACGGTTAATGTGTATGAGAATGTTCCTACAGTACTTGGTGTGTAAGTTGCAGTATCTTCGTTGGTTGAACTTGGACTAGGAGTCCATTGATATTGTGCATTTAAGTCGGAGCAGTCTGCCACCAATTGGATAGGGGAGTTGACACAGACTGATGCAGGAGCATCGATGTCGTTGATGACAGGAAGTTCCTTGCTGTTGATGGTGGTGTCAAGTGTTGACGAACAACCATTGCTGGTACCTGTAACAGAGAAGCTAGCAGATTTACCAATTACAAAACTGTATGAAGTGTTGTTCGCAGTACCTGTCTCTGAAGTCTCCCAAGTGTATTCAGCATTTGAAACAGACTCATTGATAATGGAGATCACAGCATTTCCGTTCTCACAAACTTCGCTGTAGCTGAAGTTCCATGATGGAGCTTCGATACCTCTTACGCTGTATGGAACAGGATTGCTCTCGCACACTACAACACCTCCTGGAATACTATTGTTTTCAAATGCTTTGACATAGTATGTCTCCTCAGTAGAAGTGGCTGTCACCTCCAAATTCTTGGAAGTACCCAATAAGGTGTTCGTATTGCCTTCTGTTTTATACCATTCGTATGTGTAAGAGTCAGATCCTTTTGCTGTTAAGATAATGGTGGAGTCTAGACACAACGCTTTGTCAGCAGTGATCTCAGAGATGGTTGGCTTCTCCAACTCTGCAACCTCAAATTTCTGTGTTGCAGAACAATTGTTTTCATCGACACCTTTCACTATGTAAGAGCCGGTTGAATTGGCCTCAATAGTGCTTTCATTGCTGATAGGAGTTTGATTGTTATTCCAAGAAGAACCCTTTTGCCAGCTATAAGTCAATGTGTTACCATTGCTTTCCGTAGCGGTTAGGGTAGTGGAGCCTCCCTTACAATATCCAGATAGACCTGTGATGTTGATGACAGGGTTGGCATTGACTGTTACCTCTACGTCTCTTGTTGACTGACATTCACCATCTGTTAGTGTAACTCTTCTTGTAATATTGGATGTTACATTATTGAGGGTGATAGGGTTGGATGAACTGTTATCCCATTTGATTGTACCAGAACCAGAAGCGGTGATGGTGATGTTACCTCCACTACATACAGTAGGGATGGCAGGTTCAATGGTGATAACAGGATTGTTCTTAGTGGTAATCTTGATTGTGTCTGATTTGTAACCACTACAATGATATTGGCTCGTTCCAGTTGCATAGACGTAAAGTTCTTCTGTTACATCTTTGATTGTGATGGAACTCTTCGCATTATCTTCGTAGATGATATTGCTGTAGTCGCTGTCGTCACTCTTCTTCTTGATTGTCCATGTGAATGACTCTGCGGAAGCACCAGACGTTGTTGCGCTCACTCTGACATCCTTGCCAGAACAGATTTCTTTGTCGTTACCCAATGAGATAGTCATCTCTGGGTATAGATTGATCTTTTGTTCAATCTTAGTTTGACACTTGGTCTGTTCGTCTTGGAAGCTGACAAAGTATGAACCATCTTCAGCAGGTGTGTCGGTAATTGTGGTTGCACCGTTGCCGTTTGCGATGGCGGTTTCAGTTGCACTGCTACTCTCTTTCTTTGTCCAAGCGATTGTAGAGTTGTCGATGACTGTGTTAGAAGCACTTTCAATGGCAAATTGAAGTTCTTTTCTACAAGAAGCCACTGTAGCACCATTGGTGTATTGTCCGTCAATTAGGATGCTTGCACTAGGCTCTTTCTTGACGTCAACATAGATGGTCTTATCGACTGAACATACTCTGTCTGCCGACCATGCTGTTACGTTAAATCCTTTCCTAGAAGTGATGGTCTCAGTTGAAGTCCATTGCTTAGTGGTTGCATCGTAGGTTCCACTGCTAGCCCATTGATATTCGGCAGCAGTACTGTTGTTGCTGACTTTGAGGACAGCATTGCTCTTAGGACAGACAGCATCTGCTGTGATTTCCACGATAGGTTTCTCACTGACAAGAACTGTCAATGTGTCAAATCCTTTACAGTTGATGTCGTTTGTAACAACCAACTTGTATTTTGTTGTGGATGTAGGCTCATCAGTTAATGAACTGCTTGTGGCTGATGGTATAGAGGTCTCCACCTCTGTTGTTACTCCACCAATCGTTTGACTTTCCACAGTGAACCATTCGAAGCTATTGAATTCTCCATCAGTGGATATCTGTACAGTATTGCCATTACAGATTGGATTCTTTTCTGTGTAAATGCTGACAGCTGGTGCAGGGAACACAGTGAATGAAATCTTTGCAGTGTCAGGACACTCGTCCAAACTTGCGATGACTCCATACGTGAACTTTCTGTTTTCTGCTTTATGTACGGTCAACATATCACTTGTGACAGCTGTGTCTTGTGTGTTAGTGTTGGTTATCCACTCAGTCCATTTTGTGATTGTTGCACCTGTTGATACATCTGCAGTGAATGTTACATCTTCGTTTGGACAAACCTCGCTCTTGTTTGCCGTGATAGATATAGATGGACGAGGTTTAACTTCAATAAGAATTGTCGTGTCTGCCGTACATGTAGCATTGTTTTGATCGTTGTTAGTTGTGTGGATCGTTATGAACTGGTTGCTTGTCAACGGTTTCATGTTGGCCGTTGGTATATTGGTAGAGTTACCCAAGTATTCTCCAGATGTGTTCTCACCTAAATACCAGTTAACGTTTTGACCTCCCGCATCAACAGTGATGTTGGATGGTTTTTCTCCAGAACAAATAGGGGTGTTTCCGCTAACAATGATGGTTGGTTTAGCAGCCTTCTTGATGTTGTATGATGCGGTGTCAGGACAATTGTAACTATTCCATCCAACGACATAACCAGAGATTTCTTCTGTCTCTGCGGAGATATAGAATGAGTTAGACTCTTCTGTATATCCAATCTCCTGTTTGTTGGCATCCAACCATGAGTATTGTGTAGTGGTGGAAGTTGCCTTGTCGACATATACTTCAACAGTGTTTCCTTCACAAGCGGCAGAAGATTGTTTTACCTTGATGGTAGCGGCTGGATTAACCGTTACAATCACGTCTTCTGAGCTTTTACATGCATCGGCTGCCTCACTTGTCTTAGCTTGTGCAGTAAAGATATAAGTTTCAGCGGTGTTGCCTGTATTGTTGCCTTTCCATGAGAATGAAGGTAGGTTGGAAGCAAAGTTGTCTACATCAGTTCCCACTTTCTTGTATTTCCATTCATAACGATAACTTGTCGTGTTGGAAGCAGAGATATTGATTGAGTTTCCAGAACAAATCGCATTATCGTTGGCATCGGTGATGATGTCGAATACTGGCTTTTTGTTGACCGTGGCAAGATAATCCTTTGTTGTTTGACAGCTTGTCAAGTCTTTGTTGCTAGCAGTCAATCTGACGGTCGTACTTTCTTTGATGGAAGGAATCGTAATGCTTGTACCTCCATTTGTGATATTGTTATAATTCCATTCGTAGTTGTACAGGTCAGAATGATCGCTGACTACAGATATTGTAGCGTTTTCATCCTCGCAGATTGGAGTATAAGAGAAATCAAATGTAGGTTTCTTGATGACGTTAACTGTTTTTTCTGATTCTGTTGAACATCCATTGTTGTCTGTTACAGTCAACTTATAAGTGGTTGTGTCAGAAGGAGAGAATACAGGATTCTTCGTTGTATTTAACACGAAGTCAGGGTCTGCTTTATCAATCCAAGAATATGTCTTGAACTCTATCATAGATTGAAGAGGAGCAAGTCCACCTTCACAAATAGTGGTGGTTCCCGTAATTTCATTCGTTGGTTTTGCATATACGGTTACCACGACGGAGTCTTTGCTAGTACATGCGTATGAATCGTTTGTTGTAGCAGTGGCGATGTATGTGATCATCTCGGATTGTTGCTCTGTCGAAAGCGTCATGTTGATAGAGGTGCCCGTCAATGATTCACGATGGTTGTTTCTTACCCATTGCCATTGAATGTTACTGTTTGTGGCAGAAGCATTTAACGTATAGGAATCGCCCGAACAAGCTTTCTGCTTGCCATCAAATGAGATGACAGGTTTGTCTTCTACCTTGATGGTGAGGAATGAATCTTTGTAACAGTTGCCGCTATATACCTTAATGTTATAGGTTTTGTCAGCTGTTACGTCTGTGAATGTTCTAGTGTTGTTTGTTGCTTGAGTACCATCTTGCCAATCGATCTTGTCGATGGTTCCGCTTTGTGCATTGATGGTAACTGTGACGTCGTCTCCACTACAAACATGAGGCTCGGTCCATGTAGGTTGAGGAAGACTGAGCAATGTGATGGAATGAGTGTTTTGTGCATTAGCAGTACATCCATAATCGTTGGTACCTTCTACACTATAAGTGATAGGCTCTTGAATGGTTGGTTTAACCTGATTTCCGGAGATCTTATTGCTTGTTTTGTTCTCCGACCAAATATAAGTAGAGGCACCAGAAGCCGTCAGTGTGATGGATTCACCCGGACATGCGCTTGTAGGTCCTGAAATGGTAACTTCTGGCTTTTCGTGTACAGTGACGCTTATCGAATCCTCTCCACGACAAGCTCCATTGAATCCAACCACCTTGTATTTGAATGTTCCTGCGGAGGTTCCTGTTAAGGATGCTTCGCTTTGTCCATCGCTGGATGTGGTGAGTGTTGGTGCGTTTGCTGTTCGTGCACTCCATGTGTAAGTACCAGCACCTGTAGGTGCGCTTGGATCATATATACCAGCACCTGTAGCGGTCAGTGTGATTCGATCGTCCTGACAAATCTCTTTGGTGATAGGGTTGGAGCTGATCTTGATGTAAGGAAGTTCCAAAACCGTTACCATGAGAGTTTGTGCCTCACTCGTACAAGTTGTCTGTTGATTGTATTGCTTAGAACCTTCGATTCTGAAGTTTTGACTGTTAGACAATTTGTCTGTTGTGGTAAAGGTTAGATTACCATTGTTGTCGGATGTGACAGTCTCATTCTTGTTACCCCAAGTTATCTTATAAGTGGTGTTTTCGGTACCACTGATATTTATTGTTGCTTGGTTGTCTTTACATACATCAGCAGCAGTAGGGATGAAAGTAGGAACATCGTATGTGCTTACTGTGAATGAAGTCTCTCCGTAACATCCACTAGCGTTGCTACCTTTTACTTTATAAACTGTTTCTTGGTTGACGGTTGGACTATAGGATATACCACCACCCACGGAAACATTGTTTGCAAACCATTGATAATCATTGTTGACAGCACCTGAAGCATTCAACTGGAAGGTTTTTCCTTTACATACACTTCCACTTCCATCCTGTGTTTCGTTGATGAGAAGGGTAGGTTTGTCGTTTACTGTTACCTTGTATTCGGCAGATGCAGAACATCCGACAACACCAGCAGCCTCTAATGTCGTAATGGTAACTTGTGCAGTTGCAAAACGATCGGTCAATGCAGGTTTTAAATAAGCCTGGTTTGTTGTACTAGTGTCGTTGCTCCATTGGTAAGAGACATTGCTTTGACTGCTTGTCGCAACCAACAGAACGGAGTCGCCCTGACAGATACTGTTTACACCAGTTGCGCTGGTTACAGTTACAGTCGGAAGTTCCTTCACTTCAACTGTGATGGTTTGTCTTGTTGAACAACCGCCTTCGATGCGGATAGTGGCTTCAAATGTATAAACTTTTGCTATATCCAGTTTCTTTGTGTTCAATTTGTCGTGACCAACGAATGGTTGGTAAGCACCTTTGTTCCATGAGATGTAAACCTTGCTAAGATCTTGCTCGGTGGTGGTTGCAGTAATGAGGGCAGAGTCACCACGACAGATTGCCTCTTTGTCGACCTTCAATTTTAGATTAGGCTCTTTCGCAACTACGATAGTCACACTGTCAGGGTTGGAAACACAACCGCTCGCATTTGTACCTGTTACGGTATATTTGTTGGTTGTATTCCAATCCATATTTGAGATTTGGTATGTGTTCGTTTTAACACTTGTTGGCTCGCCGTTTACAGACCAACTCCATTGATCGCTCATCATATTGCCACTAGGAGAGCTGGCAACCAACTCTTCCGTTTCACCTTTACAATATTGAGGTTTAACGTCGGACAATTTGATGGTTGGCTTTTGCACATACGAAATCACTTGCTCCGCTTGTGTGGTTGGACATCCGTTAGCACCTTTCGCTGTTAATGTTATTTTATCAGACTCAGTAACACCACTGAGGATGACAACTTTAGGATCTGAAATTGATTTCTGTGTGATGGTTGCACCCTTTTCGCTGGCCCAAACGAAGTCGCTTGCACCACCGATGGCTTTCAATTCCAATGTTCCACCTTCACAAATCTCACCTTTACTGTCGATACCGATAGACTCGGTTGAGTATACATCGATGCTAATTTCTCCTTGTGCTTGACAACCTGATGCGGTAGTAGCAGTGACACTATAGTTCTGCTTTCCTGTGATTGCTCCCGTGGTGAGTGTGCTGGTCGTGTTAGACTGTCCTACCCATTCCCAAGAGATGTCAGATTGTACATTGCTATTGGTGTTCTCAGCTGTGATGGTTGTTGAACTATTGTAACAAACAACGCTTGGAGAAGCTGTTAGAGAAACAACTGGTGTCTCTTCCGCTAAGATGGAGACTGTTGCTGTGCTTTTACATAGATTACTGTTGTAACCCGTTACAGTGAATGTGACATCTTCGTTGATTTGTGGATTGATGCTGCCACATTCTGTACAAGCATAATCTCTAGTATCTCCGTTGATGGTATATTTCCATGTGTAAGAGGTAACGCCTTCAGCATCTGCAGTGATTCTGACAGATGAACCTTTACATATGCGTGAGTTGTCCAAAGGCTCTGTGATATGAATCTCTGGAGCAGGAATACCACTGATCGTCTTCTGTCCTTCACCTTTACAACCTTTTGAGTCGTATCCGGAAACACTATAGGTGCTTGGCCCATTAGGTACGGATTCTATTAATAAGGTGTCTTTGTTAAGTGTGGTATTGTTATTCCATATGTATCTATGTGAGACACCACCTTTGGCAACCAACTGCATGGAAGCCCCCTCACATTTTGAATCTTCACCTACTATATATATATTAGGTGGCATCTGTACAGTTAGAGGATAGGTGGACTTAGTCGTACAATTTTCCATATCGGCAACTAATTCAACATTAAATGGAGTTGAAACTTTCTCCATGTCGATGTTTTGCATGTTGAAGGTAGTGCCTGTTTGTGTCAGGTCTTGTCCGTCGTAGTTGTAAGACCATGTATAAGTTGTATTATTAGCGTTGACACTTGGATCAATACGAAGAGTTAGATCCAAACCGTTGCAGACATAGTCTTTGTTGTTTGCGTCATTTTTGATGACAGGGAACTCTTTCGCTCTGATTGTGTCAATGTCTGTGTTACTTTCACATTTGTGTTCATCCGATGCGATTACGTGGAACACGGTTGTCTGAGCCAATGGTAATTGTATGACGTCTCCTGTTGCGTCACCAATCTTCGTACCTAATGTGTCATAAAGAGTCCAACTGTATTCTGCAATTAGATCGTTGCCAGATCCATCTTTACCAATGGATGCAGATGCTGTGGCAATTTCGTTTTTACAATATCTGTCTTTCTCGGTTGTGATGGCGACAGTAGGAAGTCCGTAGAAACTAAGGTCGGCTGTTGTTTGTCCGGAACATCCGTTAGAACCTTTTGCTTTGACTACATATGTGAAGTCGCCTGCAACACTAGATCTTGCTGTGATTGTATTGCGATTTCCTGATGGGTTGGCAATCGTGGCACTATCAAGCGTAGACCAGACAATATCGTTACCCTTTTTGGTTCCCCATGTGTATTTCTCAGTTGTTCCAGCACCGCTTGCTGTCAGTGTGATGGAGTTCTTTGCACAGACACCAGCCTCGTGACCTGTGATTGCCAATGCAGCTGAAGGTAAAATGGAAACACCTTTTCTGAGGGTGGACGTACATTCTGTTGTGAGTCCCTCGTTTTTATAAACGATGGTACCATTGAGAGTATAGTAGGTCATACCAGTTCCAGAAGGCGAGTCTGTTAATGTGCTTGAGGTTCCGACAATTTCATTGTCATTGTTGCGCCATTCATATTTTCTCTGATCGATTTGAGAATTATATTGGGTGATGGACAATTTTCCAGTCAAAGAAAGTTCTTCCCCTTCGCAAATCGTTGTATCGCTAATGGTAATGGTAGGATATGGTCTTACTGCCACATGCACTTTCGCGCTATTTGATTTACAGTTATATCCATTTACACCATATACTGTGTAGTCCGAGCTAGAACCAACCGTGACGGTGTGAACTCTGTTCTTGGTTCCATCATTCCATGTGAATTCAGTTATGTCGCCAGAGTCATCGTGCGCGGTAAGAGTAACTGTTTCATTCTCGCAGATTAAGTATCTTTCTGCTGTTGCCGTAATGGTCGCAGGTTTATGAACGGTTACTGTGAAAGGAACTGTTCGAGAACATCCTCTATATCCACTTTCTGCATAGGCTTTTACATACAATGTTAATGGACCTTCTTCAGTCGTGACGTGTACGTTGTACTCGCTTGTGGCACTCTCGTGAGCTACAAGAGTAGGGTCTGGTCCCCAATAATAACTTGCTGCACCCGATGCCACCATGTTTACTTTGTCTCCCAAGCAGACATGTCCAGCGATAGGAGCCCTATCTGTGATGGTGATGCTTGGTGCACTTTTCACTGTAATGTTATATTCTGCATTTTTTGAACATACAATGTCTCCGTGTGTCTCATAACCTGTCACATAGTATGTTTTAGTGGTGACATTTGGCACATCTGTCATGGAGAGCCTCTTGTCATCACTATAAACAGGGGCGTTACCACCCGTCCATACAGAGCAAGAATCGGCACCTGTTAAAGAAAGTGTGATTGATTTTCCTTCACATATAGAATTGGTACCGGTGATTTGTGGATTTGGTAACTTATGTACTTGAATGGTTGTTGACATCGTGCTGGTACACTCGTTGCTATTGGTTCCTTGAATAGAAAGATTGTAGGCTCCGTTTCTTGTGAAAGGAATGGTGACTTGTTTGTTTTGGAAGTTTGTTCCGTCATTAAGTGTCCATACATATCTGTCATCGTTGTCAGCACCCTCTGCTGTGTAGAGATAGTCACTTCCAACGCAGGCATTTGCAGGTCCGTTGATTTTAAGGTTTGGAGCCTCTTTCTTATATATGTCTACAGAGTCTATGTCGAAACATTCATTTTCAGAAATACAGATGGCGTAATATCTCGTGGAATCTGTGACAATAGGAGAGTAGGCGTTTGATGCGGAAAGCTCAGTTGTCTTTTTGATTTGCTGCTTGTTTTCGTCTTTCCATTCGAAGTAGCATTCCATGTTACTGCTGGCATGCAATGAAGCCTCGTCGCCTTCACAAATCTCCAAGTAGCGGATCAGGTTGCCATTTCCATCGGTTTTGAATTTCATTCCTTCTCCGGTAAGTGTGATGGAAGGCTTTTCCTTCACGGTTATGTTGTGCTCGCCCGTGTATACGCAAGTACGAGGATTTCCATTGCCGGCAAACTCGTCACTCTCGATTTGCAATGTGTATGTTGCGGTTCCGTTGGTAGGCGTTGCCATGTAGGCAACAGCACCCGCTCCAGTAGTGACGGAGTTGAGTATGTTATCTTTCTCGTCTTTCCAGAAATATCTAAATGGGTTGCCAACGCTATTCTTATAAGCTCCAGCTGAAGATGTTAGGTAGGCAGAAGTGTTTAGTCTCAACTCTGTAGAATCTCCGAAACAGATGTGGTCAGGACCTAAGATGTCTACTTTAGGACGACCTACAACGGTCACTTGTTTGTTGATTGTCTTTCTACAGTCGTTTTTAGTGATGATTAACAACTCAACATCGTATGTTTTAGTTTGTCCAGGATTACAAGGCAACAAAACGGTAACACTATCACCTTGTATTTGCACTGGGTTTCCGTTGTTGTCTGTGTAAGACCAAATTCGGTTGACAATCTCGTCAGGTTCAACCATCTCTCCGTTGTGGTTGATTTTGGTGATGACTGTTTTGTCTATTAACAACACTTCGTTGTAACAAGCTATTTCGGCCTCGAAATCAAGGTTGAATGGATTTTTTGTCAGTGTGAATTGGTCGGTTGTTTTGGTACATTCAGAACCACTGTTGACAAGGTTTGGATCGTTGTCGTTACTGCTCATGGTACAGGTGTATGTAGTACCTTCAGAGACTTGATCCGCATGGATTCTTGCTACGTTTGGTTGATAATAATTAGGTATGGTGATAGGACTTGACCAACTATAGTTCTCAAATCCTTCAGGTGCTGTTAATTCAATGTCAGCTCCATCTCCACAGTTCTTGACGATTACCTCGAAAGGTTTTGTCTCAGCTGTGAAATATCCGTAAGAACGGTGGTAGTTGGCTGCATATGCTTGTCTGAAACCGTGTTTTGAATTATCGTTACATTTTGGACAATAGGACTGATTGCTTGCGTTTAAGTTCAAGTCTCCATCTTTTATATATGAACCACAGTTTCTACATATCCATATTTTTTCAACACAGTCGTGGTTGATGATTTCAACAGTAATTTCTTGGCCAACATAGTCTCTAAGGTCGTAGGAAATGGTGGTCCAATCTTTGAAATATGTTTTTTCCAGGTAATCGGCAGGCAAGTAGGCTTGTTGACAATAAGCATCGCCATGTACAGCAATCTCTTCACTTTCCAAACATGTACGGATGGTGCTACCAGTTGTGTTACAGTTGTAACATGTGTGGGCTAGATTAGGATCGGTGTTTTCGAGATTGGCATAGATCAGTGTATCTTTCTTGTTTGTTTTGTAAGTACACTCTATACAGACATTTTGACTTTCAATTCTAGTTTTATGGACTGTTTCACCCTCTGCACAAATCTTCTTTGTTGTGTATTGTGCACATTTGTAGTAGTATGTGTCCCAGATATCACTTCCTTTGTTTTCGAACTGTAGACATTCTCCGTCTTCGTTGAGGTCAGTACAGTTTGCGTAATTTCTTACTAAGGAGTTGTTTCTTACGTCAAAATAGTAGAATCCGTTTCCATCTTTATAGTATCTTCTTTTTGTGTATTGTCTTTGGAAGTAAGTTTGACCATTTTGCACATATGAAGGGAGATAATAATATCCTTCGTCGTTTTCATATCGTATACATCTGTCTAACACTGTTTTTTCCCTCGTACACACAAACTCATCATAAGGGACAACAATGTCTCTCACCTCAGAACGTAAACAACGGAAGTTCTTCTTTTCGTCGGAGTTTTTACACTCTTCGCAGATTCCGTTTTCGTTTTCGGGACAAGATTCGCTATGCTCTATAAATCCATAGCTGTCAGGCAACGTTTGCTCACACACTTTACAATAGGTAACGTGGTCGGAAATCGTTTTTGTACTCGCTTTTGTTAGTCCTGTTTCGCCATCGATGACACTGGAGTTACATAGGATGTTTCCATTTTGATCGTATATGCGAACGGCAAAAGGAGGTAGATCGTCTGTTTTATGCCTTCCGTTGAAATGAGGGTCGTGAAGGAGTGCGGCGTACTTGTAGGTCAATAGCGTGGAGTTCTCTCCGACGGTGAATTTATAGACCATTCTCTCTGCCATTGCACGTCGGTATGTTCCGCCTATATAATCTCGGTCGACAGCTCGAATTTCTGATTCTTCGCTTGATCCGATTCGGACTGCATAGGTACTACCATCAGGGACTTGTTTCAAGTTATCGCAGGCGATGTTTTTATCTATACTGGAGGAACTCATGATTTGAAAGTCTCCATATATTGTTCCTGTGATCTGAGCAGTTCTGACTGACCAATTGTCTGTTGCAGAGGTCGTTTGTGTGTTGTATGAGTTCGAAATCACAAATGGACTCGCATCATTGGAAAAATCTGTTGGTCCATAGTATCCGTAATATCTAGTCCAACCCTCAAATGTTCCTTTCTCGAATCCTAAGTTGGGGGAGTCGGAATTGACTTTGCTAGTTTGTGCGTACGAGGTCTGCACCCCTACACTGAAAAGCAATAGGTTGGTAAATAGTAGTAGAATAATATGTCGCAGTCTAGTTTGTATACTTTTGCTCATATCTGTATGTTTTTTAAATTCTTACTTTGTTTCTCACCGATTAAAGTTCAATTTGTAAAATTACCGATTAATTTTCACCCTACCAAATTAAAAATCGACTGATTTCACTTTTTTTTACAAAAAAAACAAAAAAAAGAAAAAATCTAGAAAATCCAGCTAAAACTCAATTTGTGTGTGGTTGTAAAGTGTTGTCTGTTATGAGTTTGAAAACTATTTGTCCAGTCTCTGAAAAATATTTTGAAAAAAGCTTTGCCGTTTAATGAAAAACATATAATTTTGCAACGTTAAAATTTTGAAGGCGGATTAGTGTAGTGGCCTAGCACGTAGCTCTCTCACGGCTTAGACCCGGGTTCGATTCCCGGATCCGCTACTAAAAAATGGGTTCAGTTTGTTTGAAACCCATTTTTTTTTATCTTTGTTCGAAAATGAAAATTGATTTTTTTAGTATGTGTGTTTTGTTTTTCTTAGGGTTGATTCTCGATAGATGATATACTAAGAAAAGCGAAGCTTTTTGATATAATTCACTGAATTTCTTGCCTAATTTTATTACAATCTCTTGTTTGTGAATGTAAATTCAAAAGGTTATCAACTCACAATTTGTATTAATTTTTGTCAAAATGGTGAATGTATAAAGTTCGCCTTAAATATTTCAGAATGAAAAATAATAAGTTTATGAATCGTTGGCTTTTTCTTCCATTCGTTGTTTTAGTGTTGTTGTCATGTTCGTCCCCAAAAAAAGAGACACAGAAGCAACCGTCACAAGAACCTTCTTCAATTGTGATAACCAGACCGTCTTTCTCTTCGGATTCTGCTTTTTTATTTATCAAACAACAGTGCGAGTTTGGCCCGCGCGTTCCTAATACTTCTGCCCACGACAAGTGTGCGGAATATTTGGTCGAAAAATTGAAATCTTATGGATTGATTGTCACGACACAAAAGTATACTGCAACAGCTTATGACCAAACGGTTTTGAAAGGTACAAATATCATCGGACAACTTCATCCTGAAATGGACAAAAGAATTGTTTTGTTCTCTCATTGGGACTCTCGTCATGTGTGTGATAATGATAATCTAGAGAATAGAAATCAGCCGGTGATGGGTGCTAACGATGGTGCTAGTGGTGTGGCTGTCTTGTTGGAGGTGGCTCGCCAACTACAGATAGAGAATGATTCTGTAGGAGTGGATATCGTCTTCTTGGATTTGGAAGATTATGGTCAGCCATCTTTCGAAACAGACGAGAAACAGGATACTTGGTGCTTGGGTGCTCAATATCTAGCTCGAAATCCTTACTACGACAAACGTCCTCGGAAAGGTATCTTGTTGGATATGGTGGGCGCTTCATCTCCATATTTCGGATTTGATCAGATATCATTGAATTATGCGGAGCCTCTTTTGCAAGAAGTCTGGTCTGCAGCTCATTCACTCGGATTCTCTTCTTCGTTCATTCCAGATATTTCTGGCGCTGTTTTAGACGATCATTATTATCTTAACACGATTGCTGCGATTCCTACGATCGACATCATAGATTATAATCAAAATAGAGGATTCCCATCTACATGGCATACTGTAAACGACACGCCGGATAACATCGATAAAAAATCATTGCAAATGGTGGGTGAGGTGCTGCTAAGCGTGCTAAGAACAAAATGAGTTTGTCCGTCAAAAACATAGGGGCGTCGCCTGAATTCCGCTCTGTTTTTACCAATTTTTCGTGGCTTTTGGTTATTAAAGTCGCGGGATATATCTTTCCTCTTCTTACGATTCCTTATTTGGCAAAGGTACTGGGTGCGGAAGGACTTGGAAAAATTGCGGTAGCCGCCTCTGTGAATGTCTGGATTATGACGATTTGCAATTGGGGGTTCATGTACTCTGCCACAAGAGATTTATCAAGATGCAGAACGGATGAGAAACAGGTATCTTCTATCTTTTCGACTGTTCTTTCTTGTCGCTTGACCTTGATGATGATTTGCTTTTTTGTTTTGTTGCTCCTAATTGCTTTTATACCTTCATTTAGGGCAGAAAGTCTTTTGTTCTTTTTTACTTTTTTGGCGATACCGGGACACATTCTTTTCCCTGAATGGTTTTTCCAAGCGATGGAGGAGATGAAATATGTGACCCTATTTAATTTTATTGTAAAACTCTTCTTTACCATCGCTGTTTTCATTTTTATTCAGCAGAAAGAGGATTATATTCTTCAACCATTGCTTTTGTCTTTGGGTTTTATACTGATGGGCGTAATCTCTCATCTGTACATCATCAAACGGTGGAATGTAAAGTTTCAATGGATTTCCTTAAAACGTGTATTCCAAGAGATAAAGGCTGGTATGGACGTTTTTCTTAGCGTCTTTATGCATAATCTGTATGATAGTTTTTCACAGATTATCTTGGGTTATTATTGTGGATTTAAACATACTGGAGTGTATGATGCAGGTAATAAGTTTTATGACATCTGCATACAGTTTTTCAATCTTTTGTCAATGGCCTTTTTCCCTGTGTTGTCTCGGAAAATTAATGTTCATAAGTATTATTTAGCATTGGCATTGGCATTATCCTCTCTCGTTTCCTTTTTTCTTTTTCTCTTTGCTCCATCAATTATTCATTGGTTCTATACGGAGGAATTTTCAGGCGCGATATGTGTCTTGCGAATCTTATCATTATCATTGCCGTTTGCCATTATGATAAACATATATGGAACGAATTATTTGTTGATTGTCGGACAGGAAAAGAAAATGAGATCGATAATCGTATGGGTTTCCTTGCTTGGGTTTGCCTTGTCATTCCCGCTGGTAATCTATTATCAGGCCATCGGTGTTGCCATCTTACTGCTTTTGGTTCGTTGTATTATGGCCATTGCCTTGTACGTCGCATCTAAAGGGATTGCTAAAAGTGTGACGTTAAATGATTGATGTTTTGTTATGAATGTGGGTAAGATAAAATCATTGTCTATTTTGAACATTATGGTGGCGTTTTTCTTTATGACGACACCATTGGAGTCCGTTTCTCTCTTCGAGAAATTCTCAATGGCAAAGTTATCTTCTCTTTTCGTTTTGGTGGTTTGGGCATATAAAGGATTCCCTATGCGTCGCTCATCGTTGGTCTATTCTTTTGTTGGCGTGTTGTTGCTTTCTGTAATCTCTGTTTTGTGGTCAGTCGACAAGGAACATACGCTGATTTCCATTGCCACATTTTTGTTGCCGTGTGTTTTGTTGACGGAAGCGATCCTTTCCTCCATTAGAAAAAAAGAGGACATCACTTTATACTTATTTGCGTATGTTGTAGGCTGTTTAATCATATCTATCTCTTGTATTGCTAATCGGGATACCATCATTGAAAATGCAATATTGGAGAATGAGTTAAGACTGACCTCGTTTGGACAGAATCAGAACGTGTTAGCCTTCTTGTTGACGATGGGACTTGTTATAGTTCTTTCCGCATTAAAGAAACATGGCTCAATTGGCGTGCGGATTATTCAATGGTCGTTACTTGTTCTTTTCTCTTTTGTCTCCATTTCCACAGGATCGAGAATGGGTATGGGCCTTTTATGCTTTGTCATATTACTGTTTCTAATCTCCTCTAAAACAAAGGGACAAGTCTTTTTGATGCTCTTGTTCCTTGTTTCATTTGTATTCTTTATGATTCCTCTTATTCCATCGGAGGTGTACAATCGTTTCTTTGAAACGGATATGTTGATAAAATCGGGCGATTTTTCGGGAAGAGGCGGTATCTGGGAGAAGTCGTGGTCTGCTTTTACGATGGAAACCCCCTTCTTGGGCGTTGGATATAGTAATTTCATCACCTTAATGGGACTCTATTATTCCGCACCTGAGGCTTCTCATAACACATACCTGACTTATATCGTTGAATTTGGTTTCGCCTTCTTTTGGGTCCCTTTTATTCCAGTGATTCTTATTGCTAAGTATATATGGTCAATATTTAGGAAGGTGAAGGATTTGTACGTATTTTCGTATGTCCTTCCTCTTTTTATCGCCATGTTTGTGTTGGAGACAGCAAAAAACAGATGGATTTTCATCATTGGCACGTTGGTTTATGCATGGTATAAACTGGAGTGTAACAAAAAGTCTGAGAATGAAGATTGTAGAAGTGATTCCTAAATTGATTTCTGGTGGAGCCGAGAAATTTGTTATTGATCTTTCGAACGAACTGTATCGACAAGGTCATGATGTGACGTTGGTGTCGTTGTATGATACGGACCAAAGTTGCATTTTGGAATCTGCATTGTCGGAAAATGTAAAAAAAATCTTCTTACACAAACATTTAGGTTTTGATTGGAAGTGCATGTGGACATTGTTCCAATTCATCCGAAAGGAACGCCCAGATGTGGTACATGTGCATGTGGGTGCAATTCGTTATGTGATGCCAGCTCTTGTTTGGATGCGAAAAACCTCCTTCTTTGCAACAATCCATAATGAACCTGCATACGAGGCGTTTTCAAAAGTGGGTCTCTGCATAAGGAAAATCTTATTTGCCTTTAAAAGGATGACCCCTGTAGTTATCTCTGATCTGTTTGTTGATACTTTTGTGAAATTGTATCATCGAACACCCGTTATGATTTATAACGGGGCGGTGGAATATGACAAAGAGGTTTCGGATGAGATGAGGCAGTATAGGGAGAATGTTGATTTCCTTTTCGTCCATGTGGGTAGAGTCCAAAAGGCAAAGAATCAGTTAGCCTTGGTGAAAACCTTTTCACGTCTTATTGAAGAGGGACGCAAGGTGAAGTTGCTTATCATCGGAAGAGTGGAGGAGTCTGATTTATTTTCTCAGTTGTCAAAATATTTTAATGACAATATCCTTTATCTCGGAGAAAAAACAGATGTTCGGTCGTATATGAAAATCTCTGATGCGTTGTGTATGACGTCTACTGTGGAGGGTATGCCCATCTCGGTGATAGAGGGAATGTCGGTGGGGTGTGTACCACTTGTTACTCCTGCCGGTGGATGCGTGGATATGATTGACCAAGAAGTGGATGGATTGTTGTCGCCTGACTTTGGCGAAGAGTCGTATTACCAACTCCTTCAACAATATATGGGATATGATCAGGAAAAGAGAAATAGAATGAGCCAATCTGCAATGATAAAATTCCAGGATCGCTATTCTATGAAAATTTGTGCGGAAAATTATCTTTTTGCATTTGAATTGTCACGTCATAAAAGTTAAGGGATAAGTATGAGTGAGATGATATTCGTCGGTCCATTAAGTCGTGATAATCATTCATTGGATGGCTCAACTGTGAAAAATGATTTTTTCTTGAGTGAGTTAAAAAATCATTTCAGTTCCATCGATGTCTATGACACGTGGAATTGGAAACATGCACCACTCAAGTTGGTTAGACTTATATTCAAAATACTTTTTGCCAAACAGAAGAATTTCATTCTCTCGATAAGTGGACAAAGTGCATATCGTCTTATCTCATTTTTTTCAATGTTTGGACGACGTCATCTTGTCTATTATTTTGCAATTGGTGGCTCTTTTTATAAAAAAATAAAAGATGGACGGTTCGAAAAAGAACGTTATGATTGTCTGAAAGCGATTGCAGTAGAGAGCGATTCGATAAAAAGAGAGTTGGAAGATATGGGCTTGAAACAGGTCTATTATTGTCCTAATTTTAAGAAGATAAATTATATTCCTCGTTTGAAAAATGAGAAAAATTCGGTTTGCCGATTTGTCTTCTGTTCACGTATTTTACCTGAAAAGGGTTGTGACCTAATTCTTTCTGCGGTTTCAACGCTTAACTCAATGCGGAATAAACAATTTGTTGTGGATTTCTACGGACCCATAAAAGAGTCATACAAATCAGTTTTCTTGCAAAAGGTAAACGAGTGCGAAAACGTCACTTATAAGGGTGTTCTGGATTTTTCGAATCCTACCAGTTATGATTTGTTATCGCATTATGATGTAATGTTGTTTCCTACTTATTGGGAAGGCGAGGGATTTCCTGGCATTGTGGTTGATGCTTGTGTGGCAGGATTGCCTATCATAGCCTCTGATTGGAGTATGAATAGAGAAGTGGTCGAGGATGGTGTGACGGGATGGATTATACCATGCAAGGATGTTGAGGCTTTAGCGGATGTTATGTCGAAGGTGATGGATGATTCGTATGATTTGTTGTCGATGAGTCAAAATTGCCAAAGGAGAGCTTCAAATTTCTCATCCGAGAATGTGTTGACAACCTCCTTCCTTCAGGAAATCGGGTTGTTAGAAAAATAGTCGTAGTATGCATATCAAACATAATAAAATAACGAAAGTTCTTTTTTACCCTCTTATCGTTGCGGGTGAGTGGATGGGAAAACATTATCCTGTTCAATACATGAAGATTCGGTATTTCTTTCGATTCCATCGGTTTGTGAATTTAAAACATCCTACAGACTTGAATGAGAAGATTCTATGGCTTTATTTTAATACAGACACGAATGAATGGTCACGTTTGACTGACAAACTGCTTGTGCGTGATTATGTGAAGGAGAAAGGCTTTGAGGAAATACTGAAAGAGGTCTATGCTGTATGGGATCGATTGGAAGATGTTCAATTCGACGAATTACCTAAATCGTTTGTTTTGAAAAGTAACAATGGTAGTGGTACATGTTTGATTGTGAGTGATAAATCTCAGTTTCATGAGAAGAATGCCTTACGTCTGATGAAGCAGTGGATGGTCAAAGATGATTTCGGATATGAGTATCATTATCGGAAGATAACCAACAGATTGTTTGCAGAAGAATATTTGGATGCATGTGATTCACCATCGGTTGTGGATTATAAATTCTGGTGCTTTAATTCGATTCCTTCTTATGTTTGGGTCTGTACTAATCGAGATGCCTCCGGGTGTGATACCATGATTTATGATATGAGTTGGAATGCGTATCCAAACTATCTGAACGTGAATCAATCTTATAGAAAAGGAGACCTGCTACCCAAACCTTCTCAGTTTGATCGAATGAAAGAGATTGCAGGAAAATTATCGCAAACATTCCCTGTGGTTCGTGTCGATCTTTTTGAAGTGAATGGGAAGGTCTATTTCGGAGAGATGACGTTCACCTCTGTTGGCGGAATGAATTCGCAGTATTCTAAGGAGTTTTTATTAAAAGCGGGATCACTAATCACTCTATGAATCAGTTGCATTACACATTGTACAAAAATTCGTGGGTCTATTCTGGTCCGATAGATGACGAGAAGCGTCTCTCCAAGGAAGAAATGAAGTCGTTGCTGTCAAAGGGTGGACTGATGGTGAGAAATGTCTATGATTTTGACACGGAGGAATCTTCATTCTGGTTTATTGTAAAGGACGCCAATGATTCGTTGGATGATTTCCGAGGACATACTACAAAGAGATGTATTCGAAAATCGCTCTCCAATTTGACGTTTGAAAGGGTGGATAAGAAACTTTTCTCATTGGATGAGGCTTATTCCGTCATGAAAGAAAATTTCCTTTTTTACAAAACGAAAGAGAGAGTCCCTTCTTTTGATAAGTTCAAAGAACGAATCTTATTGATGGATGATTCGTACGATATATGGACTGCAAGATTGAAAACAACGAATGAAATGGTTGCTTGGGCTATTCGTAAAAGATATAAAGAGAGCTGTGAGTATCAATCCATAAAGGCTCATCCTAAGTTTTTTACTACTTGTTATCCTTTTTATGGTATGTATTATGTCTGCAACGAATATTATTTAAAGACATTGAAGTTGAAGTTTGTCTCCGATGGTGCTCGATCCATTACGAATCACTCGAATATACAGAATTTCTTGATTGAGAAATTCAATTTCAGAAAAGCTTATTGCCATCTGAATGTGGTTTATCAGTGGTGGTTGACCCCCATCGTGAAGTTGTTATTTCCTTTTAGAAAGTTTGTCCCCAAAGGAAGAGTCAAGTCTCTTCTGAATTTGGAGGCGATGAAACGTGGTTTGTTATGAATGAATCAGTGAAATTGACGGTTATATGTCCGATTTACAATGAGGGTGCGTTCATCTCTCAGTTTGTTGAGTCTTTGTTGCGACAGGATTTTCCAAAGGAGGATTTGGAGATTCTGTTTGTTGATGGTATGAGTACGGATAACACGAGGGAAATAATTTCTCGATATATGGAAAAGAATCCGTATCTCTTCCTTCTTGACAATCCTTTTCAAACGGTTCCATTCGCATTGAATAAGGGTATTCAAAATGCGCGTGGAGAAGTGATTATGCGCGTGGATGCCCATACGCTATGTCCGCCGAATTATTTCTCAACCTTATACCGTCGCTTGCTTGAGTTGAATGCGGACAACGTTGGTTGCTCTATTCGTACGGATGTGTTGACGAAGACGCCGGAAAGTCTTGCAATTCGAGAGGTCCTCTGCAATAAATGGGGCGTTGGCAATTCTGTGTTCCGTACAGGCGTGAGCGAAGTGCAGCTTGTCGATACGGTTCCTTTTGGATGCTTCCCAAAACAGACTTTTGAAAAGTATGGTTTGTATGATAGTCGCCTCGATCGGGATCAGGATATTGAACTGAACAAACGAATCGCAAAAGGAGGTGGGAAAATTTATATAGTGCCTGATACCTATTGTGTCTATTTCGCACGTGAAACTTATCGCGACTTGGCTCATAACAGTTTTGATAATGGAAAATGGAATCTCTGGACCCTCTTCTTTACACGAAACTTGGAGTCATTGTCTGTGAGACATCTGATACCATTTTTCTTCATTCTCTCTTTGCTGATGACTCTCTTCTTGGGACTTGTGTTCCCGAAGGTTCTTATCCTTTTTGCGTTGATTCTTTTATCTTACTTGCTTCTTGTCGGATTTGTTTCGCATAGATTGGCAAAGGAGAAAAATTTATCTTTCTCCTGTTTGATAAAAGCCTTCCTTACATTGCATTTCTCTTATGGAGTAGGTTCTCTTATGGGATTTGTCTTATGGCCTTTTAAATAACAGATAAACTACCTAATGAATGATATGGTTCTGAAATGGTTATTTGATCGAATTGTCTCTGCTTTTGCTTTGATTACTCTTGCTTGGCTGTTGTTGGTTATAGCTGTTGCAATAAAAGTAAAGATGGGAGGTCCCGTTCTTTTTGTTCAAAACAGAGTGGGGAGGAATGGACAACTGTTTCGCATTCATAAATTCCGCACGATGGAACTGCATCATGATGGATCTTCAGTCTCGGTGGCGGGCGAGTCTCGGATCACCCCTCTTGGTTCTTTTTTACGCAAATATAAATTGGACGAATTGCCTGAATTGTGGGATGTGATGATAGGACGTATGAGTTTTGTCGGACCTCGTCCTGATGTTCCTGGTTACGCTGATAAACTGCAAGGGGATGACAGAAATGTCCTGAAACTATTGCCGGGTATAACCGGTCCCGCAACGCTTAAATATAGGGACGAGGAAACCCTTTTGGCAAGCCAGTCTAATCCGCAGCAGTATAATGATGAGGTGATATTTCCCGATAAGGTGCGACTCAATCTGTATTATTATCACCACCATTCGTTTATGATGGATTTGAAAATACTCTTTGCCACTGTGTTTCATCAACATATCATTTATGATGGAGAGTTAATTTGAAAAAAGATGGAGCCGTTGGCGGTAAAGTGCCATCAAAAATATAATTTTGTAAGAGGAATTGAAATTTCTGTAATAGCATGGATCTAATTTTAAAATATTTCCCGAATCTGACAGAACGTCAAAAGGAGCAGTTTGCTGCTTTGTACGATTTGTATACGGATTGGAACAGCAAGATTAATGTCATCTCTCGAAAAGATATAGAGAATCTTTACGAGCATCACGTACTTCACTCGTTGGCTATTGCCAAGATATTGGAGTTTAAACCAGGCACATCCATCATGGATGTGGGAACGGGTGGCGGTTTCCCTGCCATTCCGTTGGCCATCTATTTCCCTGAATCTACATTCCATTTGGTTGATTCCATAGGAAAAAAGATCCGAGTAGCAACAGAGGTCTCTAATGCCATTGGTTTGCAAAACACCACTTTCAAGCATGAACGTGTGGAGGAAGAGAAACAGAAGTTTGATTTTGTTGTTAGCCGTGCAGTTATGCCTTTGGCTGATTTGGTGAGATTGTCGCAGAAAAATGTCTCGTTGAAAAATCAGAAGAATGCTTTGCCGAATGGTATTATTTGTTTGAAGGGTGGAGAACTACAACATGAGATAATGCCATTCCGAAACAGAGCGTCTATGTATGACATAAAGGATTTTTTCAAAGAAGAGTTTTTTGACACGAAGAAGGCTGTGTATGTGCCTGTTTGTTGACGTGGAAGATGGCAGATGTTTATAAATTCATAGCTCGAAGAAGAAACCTTGTAAAAGTTTTGGAGAGTAAGGGTATCCGTTCGTCCATTGTATTAAAGGCTATTGGTGATGTGCCTCGTGAGAAGTTTATGAATCAGACACTTGTCGAACTCTCATACGATGATAAGGCATATCCTATAGGGGCTGGACAAACCATTTCACAACCTTATACTGTGGCGAAACAAACAGAATTGTTGGACCTGAAAGGAGATGAGAAGGTGTTGGAAATTGGTACAGGATCTGGTTATCAGACGGCGGTACTTTGTCATTGCAGATGTTCTGTGTACAGTATAGAGAGACAGAAGGTCTTGTATGATAAAACAAGTAAACTATTATCAGATTTGGGGTATAGAGCCAAATGCTTGTATGGCGATGGCTTTGCAGGATGGCAAGAAAACGCACCTTTTGATCGTATATTGGTGACGGCTGGTTGTGCGGAAATGCCTAAAGAATTGTTGACACAATTGGCGGTGGGAGGAATTATGGTGATTCCTTTCGGAACCAATTCACAGCTGAAAATGTTACGCATTAAAAGAGTATCAGAGACGGACTTTGAAAAAGAAGAGTTTGGAGAATGCTCTTTTGTGCCGATGCTAAAAGGGGTTGAGGAATAATGCAACAGAGTTTGTTGAATGTACAAAATCTTGTGATTGGGTATCGTGATTTATCACAAACAAGGATACTCACACAGCCGATTTCTTGTTCAGTTTCTCCTGCCTCACTAATCGCGTTGTTGGGACCTAACGGCACGGGAAAATCTACATTGTTGAGAACCTTGTCGGGTTTGCATGCTCCTATTTCGGGTGAAATTGAGTTGTGCGGAAAATCTTTATCCACACTCTCTGCTCGTCGAAAGGCTGAGTTGGTGGGGGTTGTCTTCCCTCAAAACATGGCAAAACCAAATTTGACGGTGTCGGAATATGTTATGATGGGTTTCTACCGTACCTTGCCATGGAATGGTATTCTGAGTGAGGATGATGAAAGGAGACGTTCCGAGTTGTTGACGCAATTTACTCTTACCTCTTTGTCTGACCGTCGGATTAATGAGTTGTCGGATGGTGAGTTCCAGCGTGCTGAATTAGCTCGTGTTATGGCTCAGTCCACACCTCTCGTTGTGATGGATGAACCGACGGCGCATTTGGATTATCCCTCTCGACATCTTATCATGCGTATGTTGAAGGATTTGGTTACCCAATTGGGTGTCTCTATCATTGTGAGTACCCACGAGGTGGATATGATAAAAGACTATGCAGATCTATTTTGGACATTGAATAAAAACGGATGTTTTCAGTTCCATACCTCTTTGACGCCAGCTTTGCTGAATGAGGTGTATGACACGCAGATTTTTTAGGAGAAACTTTGCCTGGATTATTTATCCAATTAAAAATATTTACAAAAAAAACAGAGACGATGTTTTTCCATCGCCTCTGCCATTTAACGTATATTGTTTTATTGTTTTTCTTTTGAATCCGCAGATTGCCTTCGTTTAGAAATTAGCCGTCTTAGGAGTTCTTGGGAATGGAATCACGTCGCGGATGTTTTGCATACCTGTTACGAACAACATCAAACGCTCGAAACCAAGTCCGAATCCTCCGTGAGGACATGATCCGTACTTACGAGTATCCAAATACCACCACATATCTTTCATAGGAATCTTCAATTCGTCGATTCTCTTCAAAAGCTTGTCGTAGTTCTCTTCACGAACACTACCTCCGATGATTTCTCCAATTTGAGGGAAGAGAACGTCTGTTCCTTGAACGGTCTTCTTATCTTCATTCTCTTTCATGTAGAAGGCTTTGATTTCTTTTGGATAGTTGATCATGATAACTGGTTTTTTGAAGTGCTCTTCAACCAAGTAACGTTCATGCTCACTAGCCAAGTCACAGCCCCAATAAACAGGGAATTCAAACTTGTGTCCTGCTTTGATGGCATCTTCCAATATCTTCACACCTTCAGTGTATGGAAGTCTGACGAATTCAGTGTTGACTACAGCCTTTAATCTTTCAATCAAACCATTGTCGATCAGCTTGTTGAGGAATTCTAGGTCGTCCATGCAATTGTCTAATGCCCATTTTACGCAATATTTGATGAAATCCTCTTCCAAATCCATCAAATCTTGAAGGTCGATGAAGGCAACCTCAGGTTCAATCATCCAGAACTCAGCCAAGTGACGAGGTGTGTTGGAATTCTCTGCGCGGAAAGTAGGTCCGAATGTGTAGATAGCACCCAATGCAGTGGCAGCTAACTCACCCTCCAACTGTCCGGATACCGTTAGTGAAGTCTGCTTTCCAAAGAAATCATCATCGTATCGAATGTTTCCATTCTCGTCTTTCTTGAGGTTGTATAGATTTTGAGTGGTGACTTGGAACATCTGTCCTGCACCTTCACAGTCAGATGCTGTGATGATAGGAGAGTGGAAGTAGAAAAATCCTTTCTCGTGGAAATATTTATGGATGGCAATGGCCATGTTGTGACGAATTCTCAATACGGCACCAAACAAGTTGGTACGTGGACGAAGGTGTGCGATGTCGCGAAGGTATTCTAATGAGTGACCCTTCTTCTGTAATGGGTAAGTATCATCAGCTGTACCATAGATTTCAATCTCTTCTGCTTGAATCTCTACGGATTGACCACCGCCCAAAGACTCAACCAACTTACCGTTTACACTGATACATGCACCTGTTGTGATTGATTTTAGTATGTTCTCGTCGAACTTGTCAACATCGGCAACAATCTGTATGCTATTAATGGTAGAACCGTCGTTTAAAGCAATAAAGTTTACACTTTTGTTACCTCTTTTCGTTCTTACCCAACCTTTTACGTTGATGGGTTCTCCGTATGATGTCTTCTTGAAGGCATCGACAATCTTAGTTCTACGAATCTCCATAATCTACTTTTTTATTTCGTTTTATCTTATACTCAAAATTTTGATTTGCAAAGTTAACAATAAGTTTTCATAAATTGCCATTCTTGAATAGTTTTGTCGAATATTCTTTTTCAATACGTTCATTTTGTTTCAAAAACAGCTCTGTTTTGTTTCGTTTGTCTATTGTTTCTCGCGTTTCCCTTTGCGTTGAATGTTAGATTTCATTAAATTTGTAAAAAAATATCAGGGAGTTATTCCCATTATGTCTAACTTTTGTTTTGCGGAAAATATATGAAAGAAAGATCTGCTAAAAACGCTGAAATGAAAAGTCTTGCCGATTATTCAATTGCTGACTTTTTTATGTGTAAATGTCAGAAGCCTTTGGTTAATGAGGCTTGGCATGAGTATGAATCGATTGTTCGTGATTTGGATGAACAATTAAAACAACTTCCCCCATTGTATGAACAAGATGGCAAGGGGTTCCAAGCCACTGTCTATGCTCATTATTTTGGGGGTGCGACAGATATCTTCGTGACAGAGTGTAGCGGAGAAGATGCCTTCGGATATGTGATCCTTAATGGTGATTATGAAAGTTCAGAATTGGGGTACATCTCCATTAAGGAACTGACGGAGATTGAACTGTTGAATTTGGATTTCTTTTGGGAACCATGTGCACTGCATGAGGCACTCTCAGAAGTGGATTCGGAATATTTCCAGTAGGGACTCGTGATGAAAAAAATAGAGACGGTGAATTCATCGTCTCTATTTTTGTTGTGTTTATTGAAAAATCAGATTTTTACATTCTTTCAGGAACCTCAATACCTAAAAGACCCATGCCCGATTTGATAACTGCAGCAATCTTCTTTGACAATAAAAGACGGAATGCTCTTAGGTCTTCATTCTCTTCCTTCAGAATAGAGAAGTCATGATAGAAAGAGTTGTATTGCTTAACAAGTTCGTATACGTAGTTAGCAATGAGAGCCGGACTGTAGTCTGTACCTGCTTGTCTTACCACGTTCGGGAAGTTGGATAGGTATTGAATCAAGTTGACCTCTGTGTCAGATAGAGTAAGACCATCTTTTACAGAAGTGTTGAGTTGAATGCCTTGCTCTGCTGCTTTACGCAATACAGAACAGATTCTGGCATGAGTATACTGAATGAATGGTCCAGTGTTTCCGTTGAAGTCGATAGACTCTTTCGGATTGAACAACATGTTCTTGCGAGGGTCCACCTTCAAAATGAAATATTTTAAGGCACCTAAACCACAAATGCGAGCAATCTCGTTGATCTCATCTTCTGTCATGCCATCCAGTTTGCCTAATTCATCAGATACTTCGCGAGCTGTTTGAATCATCTCATCCATCAAATCGTCTGCATCCACAACAGTACCTTCTCTTGACTTCATCTTACCTTCAGGAAGTTCCACCATTCCGTATGAGAAGTGTACTAAGTCTTTACCCCATGAGAACCCAAGACGGTCGAGTAGGATGGAGAGTACTTGGAAGTGATAGTTTTGCTCGTTTCCAACCACATAAATCATTTTGTTGATGTCAAACTCGTTGAAGCGTTGAGTGGCTGTTCCGATGTCTTGTGTCATGTAAACGGATGTGCCATCTGCACGAAGAAGTAACTTCTCATCCAAACCGTTTTGAGTAAGGTCTGCCCAAACAGAACCATCTTCACGACGATAGAACAATCCTTTAGATAATCCCTCGTTTACTTTCGCCTTTCCATCAATATAAGTGGTTGACTCATAATATATTTTGTCGAATCCTACGCCCAATCTCTTGTAAGTCTCATCGAAACCTGCGTATACCCAACTATTCATTTCATTCCATAATTTACGGACTTCAGCATCGCCATCCTCCCATTTTTTCAGCATGGCTTGAGCTTCTTGTAATAAAGGTGCTTGTTTTTTTGCATCTTCCTCAGAGAGTCCTTTGTCCATTAGGGCTTTGACCTCTTTCTTGTATTCTTGGTCAAATTTCACATAGTAGTCGCCCACCAAGTGGTCTCCCTTTTTACCTGTTGAGGCTGGAGTCTCTCCGTTGCCGAACTTTTGCCAAGCCAACATTGATTTGCAGATATGGATACCACGGTCGTTGACGATGTTTGTTTTGATAACGCGATAACCATTTGCTGCTAATATTTTGCATAAACTATAACCTAGCAGATTGTTTCGGATATGACCTAGGTGAAGAGGTTTGTTTGTGTTGGGAGATGAATATTCAACCATGTAAAGGGGAGAGTCTGCCGTTGCGGTCTTGAATCCATATTGGTCGTCAGCCAGCATAGCGTTGAGTGTGCTCACCCATGTGTTCTTGGCTATTGATAAGTTAAGGAACCCTTTGATGACATTGTATTTCTCCACAATGCTCTCGTTCTTAACCAAATAATCGCCGATTTCGTTGGCTGTGATCTCTGGAGTTTTTTTCGAAATTTTCAAGAATGGGAACACTACTAGGGTTAAATCTCCCTCAAACTCTTTTTTCGTCGTTTGTAATTGTACCGCTTTTGCATCTGCGGTTTGTCCATACAGACTCTCAATAGTCTTGATGACAGATTGAACTAACTTTTCTTCTAAATTCATCTCTTTTATTATTTTGTCTGCAAAATTACAACAAAAAAAGGGAAGGTGATATACCTTCCCTTAGTTTTTTTGCTAATACTAAATTAGTTTAATGCAGCATTCAATTCTGAACCAGCTTTAAATTTAGCGGATTTCTTAGCAGCAATCTTAATCTTTTGCTTAGTTGCTGGGTTGATACCCTCACGAGCAGAAGACTCTTTTACTGAGAATGTTCCAAAACCAATAAGTGCTACTTTGTCGCCTGATTTCAATGCACCAGAGATAGCCTCTGTAATTGCGTCGATTGCTTTCTTGCTGTCATTTTTGCTAAGTCCAGCTTTTTCTGCTACTGCGTTAATAAGTTCTTGCTTGTTCATAAGATTATAATTTAAAAATTTGTTTAATTATCCTTAATTGTTGCAAATCTATTTTAAAAATCTTTGATTCCAAAGGATTTGAGAAAAAAAATAAGGAAAAAAATATATTTTTGGTATAATTGTGTTGTAAAACATATACAGGCATGTTTTTTAACATTATCTTTGCGGAAAATTAATGTGTATGTCAAGTTTTAGCGATAATTCATTTTTGGGATTTTTCAAAAATATCCCTACAGTAACGCGACATTTGTTGATTATAAATGTACTTTTTTGGTTGGCTTGTATCGCGTTTAAAGAGAAAGGAGTGGATTTAATAGGATCTTATAGTTTACATTATTGGGGCTCTTCTGTTTTCCACCCTATTCAGTTCATCACGTACATGTTTCTGCATGCGCCATTTCCTCAAATTTGGCATATCTTCTTTAATATGTTCTCTCTCTTTATGTTTGGACGTGTTCTTGAGATGTATTGGGGTCCGAAATTTTATTTCTTCTTTTATATAGTAACAGGATTGTTTGCGGGGTTGGCACAGGAATTGACGTGGATGTATAGCTTGCGTCCTCTTTTTGACCTTGCCAATGAACCAGTTCCATTTGTGTTGAATGGCACTTTATTTTATGATACGCAAGACGCCTTCGTCTATTTATATGGTTGCGATTTCGATACTATCTTATGCAAATATCAGACGGTTGGTGCTTCTGGTGCCATCTTTGGTTTGCTGGCAGCTTTCGCCATGAAATTTCCAAACCATCCAATCTATCTCTATTTCGTTCCCATTCCGATAAAAGCAAAATATGCGATGATCGGTATCGCCGTTTTGGAGTTGTACTTGGGCGTGAGTAGTTCTGGAGACGGAATTGCGCATTATGCTCACCTTGGTGGTGCATTGGGGGGTATTCTTCTTGTGTTATGTTGGAACAAATTTTATATTCCGAATCGTTAGATTATGAGTTTTAAAGATGATGTAATCAGTTCATTTCAGGAGGGGTCTCTTCTTACGAAGTTGATCTATGTGAATGTGGGTGTATATGTGTTCCTCGCACTTGTACAGGTCGTTTGCAAACTGTTTGAGTTGGATTCCTCTTGGCTGGGATGGGTTTTCATGGTACCCTCTAACTGGAGTTCCTTCCTTCATCATCCTTGGACGATATTGACGTATATGTTTTCTCACACAGGATTTGTCCACTTAATCTGTAACGTGCTGATGCTGTATTGGTTTGGACAACTTTTCATGACCTTTTTCAATCAGCGTGATTTGGTGGGAGTCTATGTTTTGGGAGGATTGGCTGGTGGCCTGATTTATCTCTTGGCATTTAATTTCATCCCTTATTATGTGCAACAGGGTTCGAATTTTTTGCTGGGTGCTTCTGCTTCGGTAATGGCAATTGTGGTGTCCACTGCTGTAATCTCGCCAGACTATCGCGTGCGGATACCTCTGATTGGTTCCGTGAAAATTGAATGGATTGCCGTCGCAACGGTCTTAATCAGTTTGTTGAGCATCACATCTGCAAATGCGGGCGGTGAATTGGCTCATCTCGGTGGTGCTTTGGCTGGCTACCTTTTTGCAAAAGCCTATAAAAAGAATAAAAACATAGTGGGTTGGATTAATGCCTTCTTGGATAAACTGATCAATCTCTTTAAAAAGAGACCATCGATGAATGTCTCGTATGAAAATCCATCCTCTGCTCGTGAAACGGATGAGGAATACAATGCTCGAAAAAAACAAAAGAATGATGAAATAGATCGAATCTTAGATAAAATAAAACAAAGCGGCTATGATTCATTAACATCGGATGAACGGAAAAAATTGTTTGGCAAATAGACAATTCTTGTTGCTATGAAAAATAGTTGGTTCCTATTCCTTATTCTCCTTTTCCATCCCTTGTTTTCCTTTGCTCAATCTGATTCTATTCAAACTCATGAACTGCAGGAGGTGGAGGTCTTAACCTCTCGTCGCTCTATGTCTAATGATCTCTTTTCGGGTGCCACTTCAGTGCTTGCTCCCACCGAAGTGCTGGATCAGATGCAAAACACTTCCTTGTCCGATTTCTTGGCTAAGGGTACTTCCTTGTTTGTAAAAGAAACAGGAAATGGTATGCTCTCAACAATCTCTTTGCGAGGTACTTCCGCATCTCATACGAAGGTGAACTGGGAGGATGTTCCCATTAATTCACAAACCATGGGTCAGGTGGATTTGAGTCAGTTGCCTCTCATCTTCTTTGATGAGGTTCTCGTTCATCCTGGCGGTGAGGGATCTGTATATGGAAATGGCGCCATCGGTGGTGCCATCACATTGTCAGGAAACCTTTCGTTTCAAGATACGTTCTCTTTGCAATTGCACTCTTCATATGGCTCTTTCCACTCTTTGTTCGAATCCTTGAAATGCAAGGTGGGCAATGATAAAGTTCAGTCGAACACAGCTCTATTCTATCGGAAATCTGATAATGATTTCAAATTTGATTTTAGGAAACAGAGACAGGTGCAACAAAATGCTTCGTTCTACGATTATGGAGTGCTGGAAAATTTGAGATTCCGCCTCTCTCCTAAACATAGTATTGGACTGAAATTGTGGCATACATACTACGATCGCAACATACAACCGATGATGCAAAACAATTGGGATGAACGGAAATATGAATCCATCTCTAATCGTTCGACAAAAGTCTTGTTGGACTATGTGCAAGAGTCGAATTTGCTATGGAAAATGCGTATGGGATGGCTCGCCGACGACCAATTGTATGAGTCTCATCTTATTGCAACAGATGATTGGTTGGCCCAATCTTCGGTGGAAAAATCTTGGCGAAACTCTTCCAAGCTATGGGTGGATCTGAAAGTGGGGGGTGATTTACATGCTATTCGTCCTGAAGTGTATGCCTATATGGATTCTTTGATGGAGTGGAATGGCTCCCTCTATGCTTTGTCAAAATTCGTAGCCAATCGGTTTGAACTAACCTGTAATTTGCGGAAAAATTTTGTAACAAATCTAAAAGTTCCTTTTAGTCCCTCAATCAGTGTGAACTATCACTTTATTCGTAATGATAAAAACAACTTGTCGACACAATTCCTCTGTTCTCGAAATGTTAACGTTCCTACCTTGAATGATAGATATTGGGGCAAGATTGATAATAGAGATATCTCTCCAGAAAAAGGGGCTAATTTGGAAATGAATGTGAGGTATGGACACAAAACGGAGCACTATTTCCTACAGCTGCAATCGGCTTTATATCGGAATGATGTTTCGGATTGGATCTTGTGGATGCCTCGAGGAAATATATGGAAACCGACCAACATCGATCGCGTTTTGGCGAAAGGTGTGGAGCTGACTTTAAATCAGATGGTTAAGTGGAGTAAGAATGCTTCTTCTCTTGATTTGAATTATGCCTATAATCATACGGAAATAAAGGAAGGTTTTTCGAATATGTCTGTTTTTGAAGGAAGACAGATGCCTCTTCTTCCACGACATACGGCTTCTGCTTGCTTGTATGGTAATGTCCATTCTTTTCAATATTCTTTGTTGGGTAAATGGGTGGGGCCACGAACCACCTCTGATATTTTTGACCAATTGGATAGCTATTTTATCCTAAATATGACGGTGGATTATTTGTTCAAGATAGGGGGAAAAGGAGAACGAAAATATCTTCACATTATAGATGTGGGTGTTCAGGGAAATAATCTGATAAACACGGTCTATCAGACAATGCCGTATAGGGCGATGCCACTCATGAATTTCAATTGTTTCGTGAAATATAGCATAAACAGGTAGTTTGAAACTGTATTTGCTGTTTTTTCATGTGTGTGTTAAAACAATTTAACAAAAATTTGTATTTCAATGGGTTATTTTGTATTTTTGTACGTTGGATATAGTTATAAAAATATTATTTCACGAACTTAGTTATCTATAAAACACATTGGACCATGGAAAAAAGATATATATTACATAAATGTGTTGTATTATTATCCCTTTTGCTATTTTGCTTGACCGTAAAAGCTGTGCCAGTGCATATTAACTCAGGGAATCCGGCATATCCGTTTCCTCAGTTCTTGGAGTATGCGTGTGGTGTTAACTTGGGTACGCAAAATCCAGAGGGTGTGGTACACATAGAGATGGAACAGGATATTCGTGATGCCTACCAAATCTTCGCCAATGAGTGGGAATACACAGGTGAGACGATGGATGGTGTCAAATATATTCGTGGTAACATCGGTTGTCCGTATGATTGTCGTGAGGGTGATGGTTATTCAATGCTTGCCGCAGCAGTTATGGGAGACAAGCAAGCTTTTGATGGATTGTGGTTTAGAATACACGATAGGTTCCGTCCTACTGCTACCAGTTATCTGACTGGAGCGAAAGTTGCAGATGGTGGATATGGAAATCTAATCATTGGTGATCAGGCGAATAGTTGTTCAGCTACTGATGGTGATAATGAGATTGTATTGGCGTTGTATATAGCTTGGCGCCAGTGGGGTGATGACAGTGGACACAAGGGCGCCAATGGAGAAATGATATCCTACAAAAAGGATATGATTGAAGTGGTTCGAGGTCTTGTTGCTATGTATGAAGAACGATTCAAGACGGAAAATCCGCGCAGGGTGACAACGGGAGACGTTGGTCTGGATGGTTATCTGAAAAACGGTACGACATGGTCGGAGGTGACTGGCTGGGCTACTACGAATGCTTTGAATATGAACGGGGTGAGCTATATACCTGAATACGCTGGTCCGGTGAAGATGCATACCGACTATAGTTCACCTGCCTATTTCCGTGAGTTCTATGATTTGGTAATGGAACTTGACCTTCCTGAGTCTTCCGATTGGGAGAGAGAACAATATCGTAGATGTGAGGCATCATGCGACTGGATGGTGGGTAACTGGCTGAGTCAATCGGCTAAGAACCTCTTCTTTGGTGAGGAGGCTTCTATATCCAATAATAATGTTGTGACATTGTCTGCGGGTAACCAAGGAGGTCGTTTCAGATCAGCATGGAGAACAGCCCTCAACTATGTATGGCATTTAAATCCGGATTATACGTGGGATCCTGTTTCTCACACTGTTAAGGATGGAGGAAACACCTTTGAAAAAGATTGGTGTGACAGATTTGCAAAATTCATGAATGACCCTCAGGGTTGGAATAATTCATCAGCATGTACAGAATTCGGTGGTGGTCCAAGCGTGTCATACAAAGGTCCTGCCACATTGCATTGGGATATCGGTCCTGATGGCTCCTTCCCTAAGAGTGAGTTTATCTTCAACTGGATATCGGGTGTTGGTATGCCTGCAGCTATTGGTTCGGGCGATATGGATTTGGCTGGAGTTCTTTACAGACAATGTAATATTGAGTGGGATATCACAGAGGGTGGTGATGGCTATCTTACAAGTGTGCCTCACTATTTCCATGGATTCTTCCGTTGGTTGGGTATGGTTATCGCTACGGGAAACCATCAGGCACCAAGTGTGATGAAACCATCTGCTAACATGAAAATCTATCGTGCTATTGAGGACAGTGTGACATTCGCTTATACAGGAGATGAGATAAAATATCTATTGGATTATCGAAACTTTGGTACGATAGATGCAAAAGACGTTGTGATTGTGGAAAATGTGCCAAAGGATTTTGTCTTTTTGAGTGCAAGTGACGGTGGCGTTTATGATGCTGCTACTCATACAATCACATGGAAAATCGGTACAGTGCCAGGATTCAAGAGTGATGACACGGAAGGTCCTGCTTTGAATTTGAAATCAGGTAATTTGGCAAAGACAATCGGACAGGTCTCTTATAAATGTAAGATTGGTCCAAAAGCCTTTGGAAGATATTGTACCACTGCTGATATTACATGCTCGAATGGTACAGGATGGACATCCAACGAATATCCTAATTACACCACTGCAACGATGCAGAGAAACTGTGTCGACGTTATCAAACGTGCATTGAAAATAGAAAAGACTTCGGATGTTGAGAAGGTGAATCCAGGTAATTTGGTTAAATACCAAATTGATTTTGAGAACTCTTCTGAGGCAGGTTGGCTTGATGGTGGTCGTCCTCGTGTGAGCGTTGCTGTTTCAAACAGCGGATTGGGTACCTCACAACAATGGTTGAGATTCCGTCTTTACAATGACGCAATTGAACCATATATCAATTATGGAAACTATCGTATAGCTTACTATATGTATGATTCGGGTCTTGACTGCTTGGCAGGGGAAGACGATTGTCCTGTTGGATGGGGCTGGTACACTGCTGTCTATGAAGGGAAAAGAACCCCTAATGATAAAGTTAGTGTGACGCACGAGACAATCGTGGAAGGCTCTGATGATTTTGGAAAGTGGAATCAGCGATTGTGCATTCAGTTCGCACCGTTATTAGTTACGACTACAGCGCATTTGTCCAATTATTATGGAATGGGAACTCGTATTCATAAAGGTGGTACAGAACCTCTTCGTGTGTTTGGTTATCTCTATCCAAGCAACTGGGCAAACACGAATTTTGCGGATGATTGGTCATGGGATGCGAATGCTCAGGATGCTGAGGATGGAAACTACCATCCAATCTCTCCTAGTTGGCAAAACATCGATCCAGAAACAGGAAAGTCAATTGAAATTCCTGTGACTGAATATTTACCAAGTATATGTGAAAAACCAAAACATGTTGTCAAAAATATTCTTGTAGAGGAATATGATGGATATGTATGGCGTCGTATCCTTGGTACGGGTCCTATGGCAGGACGAGAGGCAAAGGATGTGGTTGTTGTCGATACTTTGCCAAAGGGTATGGAGTTTGTCGGTTTCCAAAATGAATGTCCTTTGGCAGAATATGGTGCTAGTTGGAAATCTAGCAAGATAGCAGACGGCCGCTGGGTTGTGAAATGGGAAATCCCTATCATGCAGGTAAAACAAAAGGGCTCTATTATCTATACAGCAATGGCAAGTTTCCCTTCTGGCGCTACTTGTGAGACTGATGATGAGTTAACACAGAATGTGGCTTGGATTCTTGCAGATAAGAACTCTCCGTTGTCGGATACTGCTGAGGTGACGGTTACTTGTGGAAAAGTACCAAAACCAATAGTTCCAACGACTCTTGTGAAGAGTGTTGATAAAGAGACTGTTCAGGTGGATGATGAGGTGACTTATATCATTGAGTACGAACAGACGCATGGTGCTATCTACGATGATGCTCTTTCTAAATCTTCTGATTGGTCTTTGTCTGGAGCATCAATTTCTGGTGGTACTCTTTCGATTTCTCAGAATACGAAAGCAACATATAACAATTCTCTTTCAAAGAACATATATGTTGAGATGGATGCTAATATAGCAGCAGACCAAACGGGAGAAATCATTTTGAGAGATAACATTCGCTTGCAATTTAAGTATAACACCTCAAATGGTATGACAGTGACTTGTTATGATGGATCAAGAGAGGTGGAACATGCAACATGTGCATTAAAAAATAATCCTTCTAGGTGGAGCATTAAACTTCAGGATGATGTTTTGCAGGTATGGTTTGGTAAAGACACTTCTGCAAGCGCATCTTTTTCGGCTTCGGGATTGACGGAGAAGGAAGGTAAACTCGCATTTAATGGTGCAGGATGGGGCGATTTCAAATATTCTAATATGCATGTCCACACGGATTATGCTTATAATCTTTCTATCGTGGATCTTGTCCCTGCAGAGATAAAGGTGGATGAGTCTTCTTTCCAATCCTTCCATAATGGAACTGCGGCTGGAACTGGAAAATTATACAAGGGTGCTGATGGAGACTCCATTGTATGGACTGGCTTGGCATCTAATCCAATTGCTTTTGGCGATAAATTTAAGGTGACTTGGACAGGTAAGGTTGTTGATTGCTCCGAGAAGGTTATTAACTTGGCGAAGGCTAAACTTCTTGGACATGATGACGATGAGATTATGGCACAGGCTGTGAGTGTTTGTGGTGCCTCTTGCGACCTCACTTCTGTTACGATGAAACCAGATGCAAATGATGTGTGCGGAGATTCTGTTGTTCTTCGTGTGGATGCGAAGTCTTCTGGAATTTACAACTACGAATATTATTTGAACGGCAGTAAGATTGGTTCTACCACAAAAATGGATACGTTCGTTGCTAAAGTTTCAGGAAACTATAGCGTCATAGTAACAGATCCATCTGATGCTACTTGCACTCTTACAAGTAGTGATGTGACGGTTGTTATTAAGGAACGTCCTGAGGGTGCTGATTATGCTATTGGACTTCTTTGTGAAGGCATGAGTTCGGCTAATAATTCTGATTATCAGAAGGCAGTGACGGAGTTGTCTCAGAAAGAGAGCAATGGTTACTCTGTGTTGTGGTACAATGCTGCAGGTCAATCATTGTCACAGATGCCGAATCCGGATAATGAAACAGTCAGTGGTGAATATAACTATGTTTATACATTAGAAAAGGATGGTTGTGTCAGTGATGAAATGAAGTTGTCATATACTGTATCTGACACAGCGAAATTAGATTTGAAAGATCTCTTTATCTGTGCAGGTCAGAGTGCCACACTTGAGACCCCGTACGATGCTAGTTACACATACAAGTGGAGTGATGGCTCATCCAACAACACGTTGGTGACCGACCAAGCAGGCACCTACTCAGTGGTGGTGACGACGACTGCGGGCTGTGAGTCTTACGCATCGGCTAAGGTGACGGTGGCAGATAAACTGGAGGTAGATCTGGGCGATGACAAGACGGTCTGCAAGGCGGATCTTCCGTACGTGCTGGATGCGACGAGTAACTACGATAGCTTCGAGTGGAGCGACGGAACGACCGAACAGACGCTGAACGTCACAGCGACTGGTACCTACAAGGTAAAGGTGACACAAGGAACCTGCAGCGGAGAGGGCGAGGTGACAATCACAGTATCGACGGTCGATGACCCTGTCGTGGATCATGTCATCACTTACATGGCGTCCGACACGACATCCGCTGGCATTTTCACTAAGAGCCTAACACAGCAAGATGCAACGGCAGTCAGCTACGCATCGGGCACAACGCCTAAGTGGTACGATGAGAACAAGAATGAACTTCAGACGGAACCAATCCCAGCTGTACCAGCAGGTGGAGGTAACGCATCTTATACTTACTATACTTCAGCAATGAATGCTGATGGCTGCGAGAGCCAACTCGTCGCTGTGTCAGTGACGGTGAGCGGAGCTCCTGCACCGAGTGTTGTGAATGTGAACTACTGTCTGAATGATCCAGATGTGACGACACTGAGTGCGACAGCAACACCGAGCGCCGACGCAAACGAGACATGGACACTGAAGTGGTACGACGCATCGGGAACGGCATTGAGCGAAGCTCCTACGCCATCGGTTACGATGGTGGGCGAAACCACCTACTACGTGAGTCAGGTGTCTGACCTGACAGGAGCTGAGAGCGGCAAGGTCTCCGTCAAAGTGACGGTTTACGGCACAGCTGAACCAAGCGTTGCGAACAACAAGACCAGCTATTGCAGCGGCGATACTTACGAGCCATTGCAGGTAACCAGCAACGCCGACGCGAGTCAGTATCTGATGCCGGGCAAGATGGTTTGGACGATGGACGGCACGGAGGTGACGGGTACGCCAACAATCCCACAGAGTGAGAGCGTGACATTCACGGTTCGTGAGGACTACGAGATTGCAGCGAACCACGTCTGCAAGGGAACACCGGTTGAACTGGTGATCACGACGACGACCATCGAGAAGCCTACGGGCGATATGACAGTCAACTATCTGAAGAAGGAGGGCGAGGGAGGTATGTTCCCAAGCTTGACGGATAAAAACGCCAACGTTGCAAAGGCATCGACGGGCAACAAGTTGATTTGGTACGACGCAAACAAGAATGAACTGGGCAGCACGGCGCCATCCCCAGCCTACGACAATACATGGGCTGCCGGCACAGACCAGACCCTGACATACTACGTGGCACAGACCGACGGCACCTGCACGAGCGAGTTGGTGGAGGTGACGGTCAACATCAGTGACT